>ENA-ORPF01000201-ORPF01000201.1-human-gut-metagenome-genome-assembly--contig:-NODE-201-length-65046-cov-10.721254_pt1 | contig 65046 bp, 50 predicted proteins | sample MGYA00242140_ERZ509070 | MGnify/ENA primary metagenome ERZ509070 (study PRJEB26280, sample SAMEA2338713) | human gut metagenome | biome: human gut; feature: human-associated habitat; material: faeces... | reverse complement strand
AATAGTTCCGATGGACACGAGATCGTCTTGATCATTATTGGCTGTATAATATTTTTTTATTATATATAGGAGGTTTTTAAATTATGGAGAGTAAAAGAAAAAATGTGTATATTACTATATTTGTAATTACAACAATTATCGCCGCTGGGTTAGCAATATTTTTTAAAGTGGATAGCGATAATAAATTAAAAAGTATGGAGGCAAAAGTTGAAGAAAATTTAGGTGATAATAGTGCTCAAGAAAGTCGTATAGATGTAAGTCTAGATAATAAAACTGAAGCAAAAAATGTAGAAACAAAGTATGTTTTCTATCCTGAAATTGATTCATCAAAATGTATAAACAAGCAAGATGGTGTAGAGTATAAAAAAAGAATCTCAGAGGAATTAGTTCCTCTTACATGTATCGTAAATGACGATAAAAAGTCAGCAACTTTAACAACTGATTGGAATTATGCATCAAAAGTTTGGGGATTTGTTCCAAATGGTGGAAATGGAATATATGAACAAAAAAATTCTAATGGATTTCAAGGAGAAATCGTAAATGTAATTTCTACTGGTTGGGGACAAACAGCTGATTATTCTACTTTATTGTTTTTAATGAAAGATGGAACTGTAGAGTATGTACCAGTATATAACGCATATAAAACATCAAATTATAATTCACGTGGAAAAATATCTGGAGTTACTGATATAGTATATATTGGTAATGTAAGTGCAAATGGATATTGTGAACCGGTTGCTATGAAAAGTGATGGAAGTTTTTATATCTTAAGTGAGATATTAAAAGGTACAGGAAATTACAATTTCTAGTTGATAATATATGATAATAGTTTATTTATAAGGACTTGTTTATATTTTAAGCAAGTCCTTTTCTTTATGTTAACATGCTTTAAAAATGTAGTTTTTTGTAAAAAAGGGTTTAAAAATTAAAAATCATGTGATATAATCATCCCAGGTGATTATATGAAATATAAAGTAATTGAAAATATTAACCCTAATATATTCAGAGGGTATGATATTAGAGCAATTTACGGAAAAGACTTAGATGAAAATATAGCATATACAATAGGACTTGCATATGCAAAGTACATAAGAAATAATGGGTATGATAGATGCGTTATTGGAAGAGATAATAGAAGTTCATCACTTCCACTATCTGAAGCTTTAATTCAAGGTATAATTGAAGGCGATAATATAGAGGTTATTGATATAGGTTTAGTTACAACACCAATGTATTATTATGGACAGATATTTTTAAATGATGGTAAAAATATAATGCCTGGAATAATGATTACTGCAAGCCACAATCCAAAAGAGTATAATGGTATGAAGATGACTGTAAATGACTTTGGAAATGCTTGTGGAGAAATGATACAACAGTTTAGAAGATTTGTTGAAGAAAACTCTAAAAAAGAAGTAAATAATGAAAGAGAAGTTATGGGTCATGTTGTAAAAGAAAACGTAAGAGAAGGATATCTTAATTTAGTGAAAAAATCAATTGACCTAGGTGATAAAAAAATAAAAGCAGTTGTTGATACTGCTAATGGAACAGCATCAATTATAGCCCAAGAAATGTTTGATATGTTTAAAGATAAAATAGAGATGATTCCTTTATATATGGAATCCGATCCTGAATTTCCAAATCATCATCCAGATCCAAGTGTTGAATCTAATAATGAAGATTTAAAAAAAGCTGTTTTGGAAAACAAGGCTGACCTTGGAATTGGCATCGATGGTGATGGTGATAGAGTAGGAATTATTGATGAAAATGGAAAAATGATATTTGCTGATTTTTATGCAATAATTGTTTGGCGCTATTTAATGGATAAAGTTACAAACAAAAAAGCTTTATTTGATGTAAAATGTACAAAATCTCTTGCTGATGAAATTGAAAAATTAGGTGGAACACCAGTATGTTATAGAACTGGTAATTCATACATGAAAGCTAAAATGAGAGATGATGATTTTATGTTTGGTAGCGAACTATCAGGACATGTATGGTTTAGAGATAAATGGCCTAATATTGATGATGGACTATATGCAGGTTTAAGACTAATTGAAATAATGTCTAAAACTGGCAAGTCTATAACTGAAATGTTAGAGGGAATAAACAAATATTATTCTACACCTGAAATTAAGTTTGAAGCAAGTGATGATGTTAAATTTAAGATTATAGAGAAAATTAAAGAATATTGTATTGATAAAGGATACAAAATAAATGATATAGATGGCGTTAGAGCAGAATTTGATAATGGATGGGCATTAGTTAGAGCATCAAACACAGGACCTAATATTACAGCTAGATTTGAAGGTAAGACAGAAGAAGACATGGAAACAATAAAAGATGAATTTATTGGATTAATAAAATAAAGGATATAAAATGGATTTTTCAGTTAATTATTATAATAATGAATATAATAAGCAATATTTATTTGATGAAGAGATTTATTTAAAATATCCTGGGTTTTCTGCAAGCTTAGATGAAATGGTAACAATGCCAAAAATAAAAAACAAAATATTACTTCATGGCATTGTACCATCATCAGGTTCGATATTTGATGAACATTTATGTGACAATATGGATGAGTGGGTAAAGTTATTTAAAGAACATAATAATAGATGGGTTTCTTTACATTTTTATTATAATAGTAAAATTTGTTGTGAGAAAGATATAGATAAAGTTTGCAAAAATAATATAAAAAAAATTAGAGAAAAACTACCTAATATACCAATTATTATAGAAAATGTACCTTATCCATATAAAGATATAAATTGGTTTTTGTATCCAGAAAAAATAAGTGAATATTGTAATAAATATGATTTAGGAATGATTTTAGATATTGCTCACATGTGTGTAGCATGTAAAAATTTAGATATGGATGTAACTGATTATATATCTAAACTTCCTTTAGATAAAATAATTGAGATACATATTTCTGGATATTATGATGATGGTGTTAAATATGAAGATGCTCATTTAGAATGTTTTGACACAATTTATAATCTGTATTACATGATTTTAAAAATAGCTAAAAATGTAAAAATGACTACATTAGAATATCCTGTTTATAATAATATTCCTGCAGTTATTAAATATTTAAAAGATAATGATTATGATAATATATATAATATACAAAAGAAACAAATTAATAAATTAAAAGAAATATATAATAAATGTTTAAATGAAAATAAAACAAAAGGAGAGTAACAATGAATTTTATAAATAAATGCAAAGAAATATACCAATATAGACATATGCTAAAAACATTGGTAAAACAAGATATAAATGGGAGATATAAAGGATCTTTTTTTGGCTTTTTATGGACATTGCTTAATCCATTACTTATGCTTTTTGTATATTCTCTAGTATTCCAATTTGTATTTAGGACAGGAATAGAACACTATTCTATCTATTTATTTATATGTTTAATGCCATGGAATGCATTTGCAAATACAATTGCAATTGGAACAACGTGCGTATCTAATAATGCAAGCATATTAAAAAAGGTATATTTTCCAAGAGAAATTTTACCACTGGCTGTTGTTATAAGTAATACAATACAATATTTCCTTAGTGCGGTTATAATCTTTATAGCGTTACTAGTATCTGGTGTTGGAGTGTCATGGTGTGCATTATTCTTGCCTTTAATTGTTCTAATACAGGCAATATTTAGTTTAGGTGTTATAATGTTACTTTCTGCAGCAAATGTTTATGTAAGAGATGTACAATATATTATGAATCCAATAATGATGATATGGATGTATGCATGTCCAATACTATACAGCATTTCAATGGTTCCAGAGAGATTTTTAAAGGTATATAAGCTAAATCCTATGACACTTATCATGATGGAATATCAAAATATTTTATATAATAAAACATTGCCAAATTTTAGGAATTTAGGAATTGTTTTTTTAGGTTCTTTAGTTTTACTTGTAATAGGGTATTTAGTGTTTAATAAGTTACAAAGGCGTTTTGCAGAGGAGGTCTAATAGTGGCAAAAAAAAGTAAAAAAGACGATATAGCAATATCTGTAAAAAATGTTACAAAAGAATTTACAGTTTATGAAGATAAAGCATATTTTTTAAAAGAAAGGCTTGCTAATTTAAAAAGAAATAAAAAAACCAAACATGTTGTGTTAAAAGATATTTCCTGCGATATAAAAAAAGGTGAATCAGTTGCTTTGATAGGAGTAAATGGTTCAGGAAAATCAACTTTACTTAAACTTATGAACAAAATAATTTATCCAGAAAAGGGAACTATTACTATGAATGGAAAAGTATCAAGTATGATCGAACTTGGAGCAGGGTTTAATACTGATTTTACAGGTAGAGAAAACATATATTTTAATGCATCTATGTATGGGCTTGGAAAAAAAGATGTTGATCCAATTATAGATAAAATTATTGATTTTTCTGAACTTGGTGATTTTATAGATGTACCAGTTAGAACTTATTCATCTGGTATGTATATGAGACTTGCATTTTCAATTGCAGTAAATGTACAAGCAGAAATTTTACTTATTGATGAAATTCTTGCTGTAGGAGATGCACATTTCCAAGATAAATGCTTGAAGAAGATGAAAGAACTAAAAAAAGAAGGGAAAACTATGGTTTTTGTATCACATAATATGACACAAGTTAAAAGTTTTTGTGATAGATCAATATGGCTATACAATGGAAAGATAAGAATGGATGATACTACTGAAGAAGTAGCTAAAGCGTATCTAAAAGATCAAGGAATTGAGTAATGTAAAGGATGAAAATATGGAGAGTATAAATATAAACTGTATAAATTGTGATGAAGAATTTAGAAAGAAATATTTAAAATTCTTTAAAAAAGAAAATGTGCAACTTATAGACAATGAACTAAAAAAATATCGTGATGAGTCTATATTAAATAACAATGAATTATTTGAAGATTATATAAAATTTAAATATATTTATGATAATGGTGGTTTATTTTTAGACGGAAATTTTGAGTTTTTAAATAGTATTGAATCTTTTTATAACAATAATTTTTTTATATCATTTAAAGATAGTAAAAATATTTGTACTAATATAATTTGGGCAAAAAATTCTAAAAATATATATGTAAAAAAGGTTCTTGAACTAATTGAGACTGGCAAATTTGATAATATTACTGATGTTTTTTCAGAAATAATAAGTAAAGATTTAAAGAATAATTATAATTATTTACAAAATTATAATAATGAAATATATATATATCCGTATGATTACTTTTTTCCAATAGATTATGAGTTTATAGGAAAAAATTTTACTGAAAACATAAAAGCTATTTTTTATGAAAAAGAAAAAAAAGTCCCACGAAAAGCTAAATTAAAGATAAAACTTGCTAAAAAATATGGGTGTGAATCATTTAATTATTTCTTTTCAAATTTAAGAGCTGTAAGAAATAATTTGGGTTATAAAAAATATATCATGGCTCAAAATATAAAAAAGAAATTTAGTGTAAAACAAGATACTGGGATAGATAATGCTGTTAGTAAATTAAAAGAATATATAATGATAAATGAGATGGCTAAAAGTAAAGGCGAAAAATTACCTGTAGATTATCTTATAATACATAATCCTAGATGGTTAGGAGTAACAAGTGCTACTAAAGAACTGTTTACAAATTTGCTTCCTCTGGAAGAAGTCTTTCTTGATAAAAACGTTATAATGCTTTCAGATATGATTATTCAAACGGGAGTATCTCAAGTTATATTTAGCGCTTTTGATTACGGTTGGGATAAGATAGCTATAAGGTTAAAAAAGATAAATCCTAATATAAAGATTAAAAGTTTTTGGCATGGTAGTCATTCTCAAGTTATTGAGAAAATAAATTGGGAAACTAATGTAATGATAATAAATTTGCATAAAAAAGGAATAATTGACGTAATGGGAACTTGTAAAGAAAGTTTGGTTAACTTTTATAAATCTCAGGGATATAAAACGGCTTTTTTAAAAAATACTGTTAGGTTAAATGAAGATATAAAAACAAAAATAGGTAAAATAAATAAAAATACAGATACAGATCATTTAAATATTGGATTATATTCTGCTGGAACTGATTGGAGAAAAAATACATATAATCAAGTCATGGCCGCTTCATTATTTGATAATGCTACATTAGAACTTATACCTTTAAGATATGAAATAGAAAAATTAGCCTACGATAATGATTTGAAAGTTGTTGGAAGTAATTCACACTTAAAAAGAGAAGAACTTTTGTTAAAAATGGCTCAAAACGATATAACTTTATATGTTACATTTTCTGAATGTGCGCCAATGTTACCTATTGAGAGTTTAGAAGTTGGAACCTTATGCATAATGGGAAATAATCATCATTATTTTAAAGGTACAAAATTATATGATTATCTTGTAGTTGAAAGAGAAGATGATATTATTGCAATACGCGATAAAATAAAATACGCATTAGAAAATAAAGAAGAAATATTTAGTTTGTATAAAGAGTGGAAAAAAAATAACGATGAAGAAAGTAAAAAAAGCGTAGAAGAATTTTTAAATATGTAAAGGAGCTTTTTAATGAACAGACATATAAAGAAAACATTTTCTATATTCAAATATAGAAAAAAAGAAATGAATATTTTATTAAATTTAATTGACAATGTAAAAAATACAGAGTATCTTACTTTTTACAATCCGGAATGTATTGGTATAATGAATTCTACTAAAGAATTATTTGATGAAAGTAATATTATTAGTCTTTACGAACTTTTTAATAAAAAAGAAATTGAAAAAATTGCCTTAAAGATAAAAGAAAAAAATTTTAAACAAGTTATTTTTTCAACTATGGCTTATGGATATAAACCTTTAGCGGAAAAAATACATGAAGTAGACAATACAATTAAAATTAAATTTTTGTGGCATGGTAGTCATTCATTATTTGTAAATAAAAATGAAGAATATTTTTTGTATAATATTTTAGATTTGGCTAAAAGAAATATAATAGAAAGTATTGGCTTCCTTAAAGAGAGTATGGCAGATTTTTATAAGTCAAAAGGTTATAATGCATACTTTGTTAAAAATACTGTTAATACAAAAGCTATTGAAGTATCAAAGAAAGAAAAGGACAATAAAATAAGGATTGGATTATATTCTTCTGGTGATAGATGGGAAAAAAATACATATAATCAACTTAGTGCTTGTGCTATGTTAAAGAATGCTATAGTTGATCTTGTTCCAAATACAGATTTGTCAAAGAGTTTTTGCAAGTTGATGAATATAGAAATGGCTGTTGATAGTAATATTTCTAATTTCTCTCATGACGATCTCTTAATCAGAATGTCAAATAATGATATTAATCTATATGTTACTTTTACAGAATGTGCTCCTTTAGTTCCTTTAGAAAGTTTTGAAGTTGGAGTACCTTGTATAGTAGGGGACAATAATCATTATTTTAATGGTACTGAACTTGAAGAATTTTTGGTTGTAAAAAGTGAAGATAGTATTGATGAAATATATGAAAAAATAAATTTAGTTATTAAAAATAAAGAAAAAATAATAACACTATATAAAAACTGGAAGAAAACTTATGATGTTGAGGCAAAAAAGAGTGTAGAAGAATTTTTAAAATCTTAATATGGAGGAAAAATATGAGTATTGATAAATTACCTAATAAAATAATTCATTACTGTTGGTTTGGCGGTAATCCATTATCAGAATTAACAAAAAAATGTATTGAAACTTGGAAAAAATATTTACCAGATTTTGAAATAAAAGAGTGGAATGAAAATAATTTTGATGTAAATCAATGCGAATTTGTAAAACAAGCATATGAACAAAAAAAATGGGCATTTGTATCAGATTATGCAAGATTTAAAGCTTTAGAAGAATACGGTGGACTTTATTTAGATACGGATATGGAAATAACGGCAGATATATCAAAGTATCTAGAAAATGAATTGTTTTTAGGACAGGAAGATTCAAAATTAATTAATGCCGCTGTTGTGTGGAGTAAAGAAAAAAATAATACTCATATTAAAAATATTGTAAAATCTTATGAAGAAAAAGAGGATTTTAATGCTACAGGTGACTTATATAAAGAAAGTGTGCCACAAGTTTTGAGTAGTTATTTTAAAGATTTTGGCTTTGATAAAGAAAAAGAAGAAATTCAAGTGCTAGATGAAAATAAAGTATACATATATCCTATGGAATATTTTTATCCTTTAAGTTATGATCATCAGCATAACAAATTTACTGAAAATTCGTGTATGATACATCATTTTGATGCTACATGGATTTCACCAATGGAAAAATTTAAGACTGATATGAAAAGAAAGAATATGAAATGGGTAGTATATATTATAGATTTCTTTATTGCAATTAAAAGGAAAATAGCTTTTTTTATTAATTTTGAAGATGTTTCTATATTCTTATCTTTGGTTTTTACGTTGCTAATGGCTATGTTTTCTATGAAACCTATAGAATTTGATGAAAATATTTATATAAACATTTTTAATGTGAAGCGTGCAGTAGTATTATTACAGATTACTTTTGTTTCATTTTTGTGGACTTTTCTTTGTGCCAAAATAAGAAGTATTGAGTTGAACTTTTATACTGATAAGTTGTTAAAAAGAAGTAATTTAGATGATGAAGAAAGTATTTTGCAAGATATACCTCAGTTGAATTTAAAACAAACAAATCTTTTGCATAAAAGAGAAAAGATATTATATATAATACAATTAATTGTTACATTGGTTTTGGCATTTTTTCCTGTTACTCAATTAGCTATTATAGTTCCTAATAGCAGCGTATGGTATGGTATAATATATATTTTAAATATGTATTTTTTCTATCTTGGATTAAGAAAAAAATTTAAATATAGAATATTGGAACTCCTGCCTTATGCTTTAACTTTAGCTTTAATTGTATTTAATGGAAATATATTAGACATTTTATTTTCATTTTTTGAATTTTTTGTTGTTTTATTTTATTTAATAAAAAACAAAGTAAAAAAGAAAAGAATATTAGTTTTTAGTTGTTCATTTATAGTCTTTATTGCTTTTATTTTATTATTTAATGGATTAGCTTTTGAATATAGAAATGTGAAAAGTATTGAATTGAATAATAATTTATTAAACTTGAATTATGATAATGATTATGAATTATATATTAATCATGAGAATGTATTGACAGAATTTAATATTGGAAAGAATGTATTTAATAATAATTTGCAGAGTATTGTTTATAATTTGAAATTTTTATTAAATTATAAAATATATATATGCTTATCAATATTCTTTATAATTATACTTTCTTTGATTAATAAGAATAAAAATTATTTAAGTTTAGCTTTGTTTATTATTATAAGTTATATACCTAAAATTAATATTAATTCTGAAGTAATATATATTATTTTTTGCTTTGTCATTATGATGATTACTTTAAATGAGCTTTTTAGCAAAATATTAGATAGAAAAGAGGAAAATATATGAAACTAAAAAAGTATTGTATATATTTAATTACATTAGTGATTTCTTTGATTGCTGTTTGTAATTTTAGTTTAGGTATTTATGCAAAAAAATATGTTAAATATGAAATTGATGTTAATAAAGATGTAAGAGTTTCAAGAGTAATGATAAATGGAACTGAAATGCCTAAAGAAAGATATATTAGTGATGATGTATATATTGACAGTGATAAAAATCTTACTTCTGAAAAAGAGTCTAAAATAATTATAGTTGCATCAAAAGTTGATGATATAATAATAAATTTTAATACAGAAGATTATACTGACATTAACGTACTTAAGGATCGGAATAAAACAAGATATGCATGATTTATTGTACATGAATTATAACAGCACTTTTGAATTACTAAAACAGTCTTTAAATAAATATAGTATCTTTATTTTTATAGGAATGTATCCTTTAACGCTATTGCTTTTATATTTGTGCAAAAAAACAATTAATAAAATAAAAGAAAATAAAATAAAATTATTAGACATTATTATTTTCGCTTGTTCTGTATTTTGTATTTATTTTTCAACTTTTTATGTGTTATTAGCAACTTTTAGAGAATTACTAATCATTCCTGTTGCAGGTATTATTATCTTAGGTCTATATTATATAAAAGATAGTATTAAGGATAATATACAAAATTCATATGTATATATTGCTGTGATTTCTGGTATAACTCTGTTATTTTTAATACCACCTTTTAATATACCAGATGAAGATAAGCATTTTGTAAAAAGTTTTAAAACTTCATATTTTGTTGTAAATGATAATGGATTTACTAATTTACCAGTATCTATTGATAATTTTAAATACAAATATACACATGGTGTTTTAGAACAACAAACTAAATATAATGGTAAAAATTATTTTGCAGATATGTTTGAAAAGGCTGAATATAATAAATTAAGTGAGAATATTTGTAATTATACTAATACTAAATATCAAAGTGTTGTGCCGTATTTACCATCATCAATTATAATTTTTTGGGCAAGGATAATAGGATTGTCGCCTTTACTTTTAGTATTGCTGGGAAGATTTGTTGATTTATTAATAGTAATAATTTTATGTTATTATGCTATAAAAACAATACCTAGTTTTGAAAAAGTATTGTTTATTGTTGCACTTTTTCCAATATTTTTGCAACAATCGGCAGCTATAAATATGGATTATCTAACAAATAGTATTGTTATTTTTTTAATTGCATATATATTTTATTTAAAAGAAAAGTCTGACATTATTTCTAACAAAGAATTAATACTTTTAAGTTGTGTGTCAATTATTTTTGCATTTTGCAAATTTGGTTATTTTCCAATTTTATTATTAGTACTATTAATACCAAATAACAAATTTAAGAATAAAAAGATTGCAATAATTATGAAAAGCTCAATTATTATTATTCCGTCAATTATGTCATATATAGTAGGTATGTCATCTGGTGTAAAAGAAAATACTGCTTATTATACTTTTAGTTATGCATTGCAACATCCTATTAAAACTATGAGTGTATATTTTGATACTGCATTATGGAGATTGGATTTAGACTTGTTTAGAGGAATGTTTGATGGGTTTGGTGTTTCTACTAAGTGGAATGAGCCTTTAATTTTAGCTATTATTTGTATAATATATATAATTTTAATTGCTGTAAAAGATAATAAAGATGTATTATTAAACAAAAAACAGAAAATAGGACTATTAATTATTTGTTTTGCAATAATTTTTATTGTATATTCGGCTATGTTTTTTAGTTGGACGTATCTTGGCGCTGAAGTAATCGATGGTCTTCAACCTAGATATTTTATACCAGCCGTTGTATTATTATGTATAGTTTTAGCAAATGATAAAATTTATTTAAACGTTAAGAATAAAGTTTGTCTTTATACATTTGCTGTAGCATTAGTACATATATTAAGTTTTGTTACAATATTAACTAAATTTTATTAAGATTAAATAATTAATTTTAGGAGTGAGTAGATGTCAAAAGTTTTAATTATAATACCAGCTTATAATGAGCAAGATTGTATTGAGAATGTAGTAATGAAAATAAAAGCAGAAATAAAGGACAATACCAACATTGATATTTGTGTTATTAATGATGGATCAACTGATAAAACTTTAGAAAAAATAATGAAATTGCAAAAAGAAAATGATATAATAGCTTTGAATTTAATAAATAACTTAGGAATAGGTGGGGCTGTTCAAACTGGATATCGTTATGCTTATTATAATGATTATGATATTGCTATTCAAATTGATGGTGATGGACAGCATGATCCAAAGTATATTTTTGATATGATAAAGCTGATTGAAGAGAATAAATGTGACATGGTAATAGGTTCAAGATTTTGTGATAAGACAAAATATAAGCAAACCTTTATGCGTATGTTTGGTAGTAATATTTTATCTTTTATTATTAAATTATTATCACATAAAAAAATTTACGATGTTACATCAGGATATAGAGGAGTTAATAAAAAAATAATAAAACGTTTTTATATAGAATATCCTTATGATTATCCTGAAACTTGTACAAATCTATCTTTGGAATTATCTAAAAAGAAAATTATTGAGATACCTGTAGAAATGAATAAAAGAGAAACAGGAGTTTCTTCTATTTCTCCAATTAAGGCTGTATCCTTTATGCTTAAAGTAACATTAACATTACTTATAACAAAGTTTAGAAAGCAGGTGAAAGACGATGATATATAGTTTAGCAATTATTTTTTCAATAGTATTTACTTTGTTTATATTAAATTTAGTTAGAAAAAATACTCTTGAAGTGAAATATTCTATTATTTGGATTATACTTGCAATTTTAGTTGTTTTAATATCTATTGGTTCGAATTGGATACAATGGATCGCTGTAAAATTAGGAGTTTTATATACTCCATCATTAATGTTTTTATGTGCTATTATTTTAATTATTATATATTGTATACATTTATCTATTGTTATAACTAAACAAAACAAAACAATAATTAGTTTAGTTCAAGAGATAGCAATAATAAATAAAAAAATAGAGGGGGAAGAAAAAAATGGAAGAGTTTAAAGATAAAACATTGTTGATCACTGGGGGGACAGGTTCTTTTGGGAACCAAGTGTTAAAAAGATTTCTTGATTCTGATATAAAAGAAATAAGAATCTTTTCAAGAGATGAAAAAAAACAGGATGACATGAGAAAAAAATACAATTCTGATAAAATTAAATATTATATTGGAGATGTAAGAAATTTTGATTCTATAAATGATGCTATGAAAGGAGTAGATTTAGTGTTTCATGCGGCAGCATTAAAACAGGTGCCATCATGTGAATTTTATCCTTTTGAAGCTACTCAAACAAATATAATTGGAAGTAATAATGTATCTAGAGCTGCAATTTCAAATAAAGTTTCTAAATTAGTAATGTTAAGTACAGATAAAGCGGTATATCCTATTAACGCAATGGGAATATCTAAAGCTATGGCAGAAAGAATAGTAAGAGCTGCTTCAAGAAATGTAAATGAATCTGATACAACTTTATGTGTTACAAGATATGGTAATGTAATGGCATCTCGTGGCTCTGTTATTCCTGTATTTGTAGAACAAATAAAAAGAGGTGAAAATATAACTATAACAGATCCAGAAATGACAAGGTTTTTAATGTCATTAGATGAAGCTGTTAATTTAGTTACATACGCATTTACGCATGCAAAACAAGGTGATCTGTTTGTTCAAAAGGCTGATGCTTCAACAATCCATGATTTGGCAATTGCACTTTGTGAAATGTTTGGCGGAGATAAAAATAAAATCAAAATTATTGGTACTAGACATGGTGAGAAAAAGCACGAAACTTTACTTTCAAGAGAGGAATTAGTTTACGCAGAGGATTGTGGAGATTATTATAGAGTTCCTAATGATACTAGAGATTTAAATTATTTAAGAGCTGAAAGTGGTTCTAAGCATATTACATCTGTGGATCATGAGTATACTTCAGAAAATACTAATAGGCTTACAATAGAAGAAATAAAAGAAAAATTAATGAAAATTGAATATATAAAAAAAGCTTTAAAAGATGAAGAATTTTTAGACTATTAATAGTAGGTAGTGTAAAAAATAATATGAAAAAATCAAAAATATAAAAAAGCTACCCAAAATAATAATAAATAGTTGAAAAACTATAATATAATTTTGCATGAAAATCACTCCTTTTTTGTTTTTGTTTTCAAATAAATTATATAAAAGAGGGAAAAAAGTCAACCCTACAATGAGGGAGTGATTTCAGTAGTATATATAAATAACTAAATATCTGAGGTAGTGGGAATTTAGTTTACAATAATTATATAAAATTTTTACACTACCTAATAGTATAAGGAGGAAAGATTATGAAAAAAATATGCGTTTTAGGTGCAAATGGAATGGCTGGACATGTTATTTTTACTTATTTTACAGAAAAAGGATATGATACATATGGTATTGCAAAAGGAGCAAAAGAAACTGAAAAAACTAGAGACATTGATGTACTTGATAAAATAACTTTTGAAAAATGGTTAGATGATAATAAATTTGATGTTATAATAAATTGTATAGGCCTTTTAAATGAAGTTGCCAATAATAATATAGATTTAGCAATTTATCTAAATTCTTATTTACCACATTGGTTAGAAACAAAATATAAGGGAACTAGTACTAAGATTATACATATGAGTACTGATTGTGTATTTTCTGGAAAGAATGGAATGTATAAAGAAAATTCTTTTAAAGACGGAGACACTATTTACGATAGAACTAAAGCTTTAGGTGAAGTAGTAAATGATAAAGATTTAACTTTTAGAATGTCTATAATAGGTCCTGACTTTAATCCTAAATCAATTGGATTATTCAATTGGTTTATGTCACAAACTGGTGATATTAATGGATATACAAATGTTTATTGGACTGGTGTTACAACAATTGAACTTGCTAGAGCTATGGAAGAAGCTATAATACAAAACTTAACTGGACTATATCATTTGGTTCCAGATGAAAGTATCTCTAAGTGTAATTTGTTGAAATTGTTTCAAAAAGTATTTAATAGAGATGATATTAATATTAATGATGACAGCTCAAAAATAGCAAATAAAAGTTTAGTTAGAACAAGAAAAGATTTTGATTTTAAAGTTAATTCTTATGAAGATATGGTTATTAATATGCGTAAATGGGTAGAAAATCATTTTGATTTATATAAAGAAATTTACAAAGAATTAAAATAATGAGGAGAAATGTTTTATGAACAACATAAAAGTTAGTGTAATAATACCTATATATAACTCTAAAGATTATATTGCAAAATGTCTTGATTCACTTTTAGAACAAACATTAAAAGAAATCGAAATTATATGTGTAAATGATGGAAGTACAGACAATTCGCAAGAAATATTAGAAAAATACGCTTCTAAACATGATAATATAATAATATTAAATAAAGAAAATGGAGGATGTGGAAGTGCTAGAAATCTAGGGATAGATAATGCTAGAGGAGAATATATAGAATTTATTGATTCAGATGATCAAATAAGGCCTGACACCATTGAAAAATTGTATTTGTCTGCTAAGAAATATAATTCAGATTTAGTAGTATGTGGAATGAATAGAATTGATGATGTTACTGGAAAATTAATTACAAGTGATATGGTAAATGTAAAAAAAGAGTTTATAAATGTTGAAGAAAGTGATTTAAATGATCTATTATTTATAAATCCAGGGCCATGTAACAAATTGCATAAAAAAGAAATTTTTCAAAATGCAAGATTTCCTAAAATACCAGTAGTAGATGATTTAATGTTAACTTTGCAATACATACCATATATAAAAAAAATTTCTTTTGTAAAGGAACCTTTATATATTTATAAAGTAAGAAGAGAATCTGGGGTAAATACTGTAGAATATTCTACATATGAACATATGAAAAAATTATTTGTTGAAATAAAAAATAGTTACATTGATAGTAAACTTGATAAAAAATACTTAGATTATATTGATAAAATGGCGTTTATACATGTAGGAGTTTCTATGCTTTATAGAATGGCCTATATTAAAGATTTAAATATAAATAGTGAAATAAATAAGACTTTAGATTATTTAAAATCAGAGTTTCCTAATTGGAAAATGATATCTAAAATCAAGAAAGTGACCTTGGTTTCAAAAGCAAAGCTTTTCTCTGTTAAATTAGTATGTAGATTGTACAAGATGCATTTAGCAAAATTATTTATTAATACATATATATTCTTTATTTGTAAATTACATATAGACATTAAATGGTAAGGGTGGAATATTATGCAAATTATTTTAATAATTATTTATGTAGTTTTAACTTTAACTGGTTTGGTATTAATGAAAAAAGGTGGAAATCCAGGAAGCGTTAAGGTAAATAAAAAAGATATAAACTTATCAATGAGTCCAGTAAGTGCGTTAGGATTTGTTTGTTATTTATGCAGCTTTTTGTTGTTTACTAAAATAGTTGTAATGTTTGATCTAAGCTATATAATGCCAATTGTAACAGGTATAGTTCAAGTTATGACTTTAATAGTAGCAAATCTATTTTTTAAAGAAAAAATAGAAAAAAAAGCAATAATTGGAGCTAGTTTGGTAATAATTGGAATTTTTGTAATGAATCTTAAAATTGGGTAATAGGAGAGGTCAAAATGAAAAAAAGTATTTTAGTTATTTTATATGTAATTCTCACAATATTAGGACTGGTTTTAATGAAATTTGGTGGCAATACAGGTACTCTTTCTTTTGAACAAGCTACTTTTACGTTCTCTATGAATTTGGTTAGTTTACTTGGGTTTGTCAGTTATATAGCTAGTTTTTTATTATTTACTAATATTGTTGTAAAATTTGATCTAAGTTATATAACTCCAATAACCGCAGGAATAATTCAAGTATTAACTTTATTATCAGGTATTTTTGTATTTGGTGAAAAAATATCTATTAATGGGATAGTAGGAATAGTACTTGTAGTATCAGGAATTGTAATAATGAATATAAAATTAAAAGATAAAAATAATGAAAAGGTTTAACGATTTATTTTATATAAGGAGAATATTAAAATATTCTTCTTTATATTTATATTATATAAATTTTCGGAGGCTATCTATGAAAAAAATAACATTTTTAATGCTTCATTTAAATTATGGTGGAATAGAAAAGCAAGTTACAACACTTGCTAATGAATTATCAAAAAAATATGATGTTAAAATAATATCATTATATGATATTTTAGATGGAAAATCTTTTTATAATTTAAATGATAATGTAAATGTTAAATATGTTTTTAACTATGGTCCAAATAAAAAAGAAATAATAAAGTGTTTAAAAAGTTTTAAAGTTATAACTTTTTTTAAAGAAATATTTAAAGCAATAAAGATACTTTATACAAAGTATTTTGGATTGAGAAAAATAATTAATAGTCTAGATACGGATATTTTAATATCTTCTAGAATTGAATTTTCAAAGCAAGTGCATAGAGATGACATTATAACTATAGCTCAAGAGCATTCATTTATAAATACAGATAAATACATAAAAAAAGTAAAGAAATCATTTAGTGGTATTGATTATTTAGTTGTTATGACAAAAAAAGCAAAAGAAAAATATGAACTATGGCTTAAAGATTGTAGAGTAAGACCGCAGGTAATTGTAATACCAAATATGGTAAAAGAAAATAAAGATGGACAAGTATCTAGTTTAAATAATAATCAAATTGTAAGTATTGGAAGATTAGAATTAGTGAAAGATTTTTATACTTTGATATTAGTCTTTTCCATATTAATTAAAAAGTATCCTAAATTGGTTCTAAAAATAATTGGAGAAGGTAGTCAAAGAAATAAGCTTGAAGAATTGGTAAGCAATTGTAATCTTCAAAATAACGTTGTATTTACAGGAAAGCTTACAGAAAATCAAATAAATGAGGAATTACTAAGATCTGACATATTTGTTCTTACCTCAAAGAGTGAAAGCTTTTCTTTAGTACTCTGTGAGGCTATGAATTTTGGAGTGCCATGTGTTACTTTTGATGTAGACGTTGGCCCTAGAGAGATAATAGATGATGGAATTAATGGCTTTTTAGTTAATGATAGAAATGTCGATCTAATGGTTAAAAGGATAGAAAATCTTCTTGAAAATAAATCATTAAAAAGTAAAATGGGAATTGAATCAGTTAAAAAGGTAAAGAAATTTTATCCTATTAACGTGTTAAAAAAATGGGAAGATTTATTTAATAAGTAATAATTGTATAGGTGATAATGTGAGTAAGTTAAATATAGTTTTTGGCAGCTTTCCAGACTATTCAAGTAATGCTAAAGCTTTATATGAATATATGAAAAATCGATACAAAGATAATATGAATTTAATTTGGGTAGTTAATTCTGATGAAATGTTAAATAAATTAAAAAGCTCAAAAATAGAGGTATATAAATTAGGAACTCAAGAATATTTTGAAAAGATGAAAGAAGTAGATGTCTTTTTTACTACACATGCAAATATTACTGGAGAAAAAAATTCACATGCCTTATATATAGAATTGTGGCATGGAATTGGTCCAAAGCATTCTGGTTATCTATCTGATAAAATGTCAGAGAGTGATATCAGTTGGTATGGTGATATAAGAAAAAAGATCGACTATATTATAGTTCCATCAGATTTTTGGAGGCCTATTTTTGCAACTGTTTTTAATATTGAATATTCTAGAGTTTTGCCTTTAGGTTACCCCAAATTAGATTATTTTGTAAATGCAAATGCAAAAGAAAATTTGGAGAAAGTGCTTAAATTAAATGTAAAAAAGTATGATAAGGTAATATATTATATGCCGACTTTTAGAAAGGGTTGCAATAGAAAACAAGAGTCTTCTATTAATTTAAGTAATATATTTAATATATACGAATATGATGAAAATACTGTTTTAAAATATTTAGAAAAAAATAATTATTTATTGTGCATAAAAAAACATCCAAGCGAAGAAATAGATTTAAATTTTAAAGAGAATAATAATATAAAAGTGTTAAAAGATGGTGATTTATTAGAAAATAAAATTACTATAAATGAAATACTTAATGCAGCAGATTTAATGATAACAGATTATTCTTCACTAGGTACAGAGTTTGTTTTTTTAAATAAACCAGTTATTTATATTAATAAAGATATTGAAGAGTATAAAAAAAATAGGGGAATTATATTTTCTGATATTGATTTTTGGATGTCTGGATATAAAGTAAATAATATTTTTAACTTACTTAAAGCTATAGATGATTCCTTTAATCCTAAATGTGAATACATATCTAAATTAACAGATATGAAAAAATTATGGTTTGGAAATTTAAAAGATGGCGGATGTAAAAATATATGTGACTTTATATTTAAAAATAATCAAATAAGTAGTAGTGTTAAATATTATAAAGATATAGAAGATATTTTAAACGAAGAAATTGAAGAGCAAAAAGAAAAACTTAGAGAAAAAGATTCTATTATTGATGCTAGGAATGCTAGAATAAGAGAGTTGGACGAGTTTATAAGTAATATTATAAACTCTAAAGGATGGCAAACGTTGGAGAGATTAAGAAATATAAAGAAGAAAATTTTAAAGAAATAATATTGTAAAATAAGATAAATTAGTATATAATAAAGCGGTAATGTATATTATACATTACCGCTTTATTTGGAGGTAAAAATTATGAAAAAAATATTAGTAACAGGTGGAGCAGGATACATAGGTACACATACAAGTGTAGAATTATTAAACGCAGGATATGAATTAGTTATATTAGATAACTTTTCAAATAGTAAGCCAGAAGCTTTAGAAAATGTAAAAAAAATAACTGGAAAAGATTTTAAATTCTATGAAGGAGATATGATTGATAAATCTTTCTTAGATAAAATTTTTACAGAAAATGAAATAGGCGCAGTAATTGATTTTGCAGCATACAAAGCTGTTGGAGAATCAGTACAAAAGCCAGTTGAATATTACACAAATAATGTTGCAACAGTTTTATCTTTACTTGATAGAATGAAAGCACATAATGTAAAAAAATTAGTATTTTCATCTTCAGCAACAGTTTATGGCGATCCAGAAATTGTTCCTATAACAGAAGATTGCAAAACTGGAGGAACTACAAATCCATATGGAACATCAAAACTTATGGTAGAGAGAATATTAAAAGATTTATATAAATCAGATAATGAATGGGATATTGCAATACTTAGATATTTTAATCCAATCGGTGCACATGAAAGTGGTTTAATAGGAGAAGAGCCTAACGGAATACCAGCAAATTTAATGCCATATATTGCAAAAGTTGCAAGTGGTAAATTAGAAAAATTATCTGTGTTTGGAAATGACTATGATACACATGACGGAACTGGTGTAAGAGATTATATTCATGTTGTAGATTTAGCACGTGGACATGTTAAAGCTCTAGAAAAATTAGATAAAGAAGGAAAAGGTCTGTACATATATAATCTTGGTACTGGTACAGGATATAGCGTACTTGATATTGTAAATGCTTTTGAAAAAGCAAACAATATAAAAGTTCCATATATGATAGCGCCAAGAAGAGCAGGCGATATAGCAAAATGTTTTGCAGATCCTAAAAAAGCAAGAGAAGAGCTTGGATTTATTGCAACAAAAACACTTGAGGATATGTGTAAAGATGCATGGAATTTTGAAAATAAATAATACATAGTAGTAAAGTGGGGGTGAGTTTACCTCCGCTTTTATGTAACCAAATTGAAATAAATTCAGTAAAATTGTTTGACATTGTATCAAATATATAATATAATATAATTATATAGTTTATGTGTGGGGTGAAGTATATGTCAGATGAAGAATTTGATAGTAAAGTAAATGAAATTGAAAAGCAAATAAAAGTTATAGAAGCATATGATAAGATATATGGACAAGTAAAAGAAGTTCGTGATATAATTGATAAAAAGGAGGAAAAATAATATGGCTAGAGTTCAATATGAAGCTGATAAATACATTTCAAATACTGATAGCTTAATGTCAGAAATAGGTGATATATCCACAGGAAATATAAAAAGTATTATAGATGATTATAATGATATTTCTGCTAAATGGAATGATTTTTTAGATGATTGTATTTCAGAAGTAGGAGGAACATTTTCTGGTTCTTCTGAACAAGAAAAAATTGATTATTTAAGAGAAAAAAATTTTTATGGCGACAGAGAAAACTTTTTATCAAAATTACAAGGACAAGTTGTAAGTGATAATTCTAAAAAAATGCAATTAAAGAGCAATGCTGAAGAAGTTTTAAAAAAGCAACATGAGTTAGTGCAAAAAAATGATGAAGCTATTAAGGAACTAAGTGAATCGTTAAAATTGGACCTTGAGAAAAAAGCAACCATTCAAAAAGAAATTGATGAGAAAACAAATAGGCAATTAGCTATAAATGATAAAATAAAAGCTCGTAAAGCAATGATTACTAAATTAAAAGGTGAAATTAAAGCATTAGATCCTACTAAAGATCAAGAAGTTATTAAAGCTAAAAGGGAAAAAATAGCTCAATATAATGATGAGATAAAAGACTTGGGAGATAAATATAATGATTTGAAAGCAGAAATAACTACTAAAACTAAAGAGAAAGCTAAGATTGTTATAGGACAAAGACAAAATAAAATAGATGAATTAAGTACTAAAAATAAAGAATTACAAAAGCATATGGATGATAATTATAAAGATTTAAATGAAAAATTTAGTAAAGACGGAATAAGTATTGAAAAACCAGGTGCTGAAATGGGACATGAAAAGGTTGAGCAAGCCGTTGATTCTCCTGAAGAAGAAAAGGAAAACGAAAATAAAAGTAAAACAGATAAAGAAGTAAAAGGCTCTGCAGTAAATTCTGTTCCTGAAAATAATTCATCACCAGCTTCTCAGGAGAATGCTATGGTAAAATTAACAGATAAGCAAATATCTATGAACTTAGCAAAGGAATTTAGAGAATCAAAAACTTTAGATGAACAAAGAAAAATGATTAATAGCTATGGTTATACTGATTTAGTTGCAATGATGCCATATTTAGGTTTAATAGAAAGAAAAAGAATGTTTAATGTAGTACGTGAGGCAAGAGATGAATTAATTGTACCAGATGAAGCAGAATTTGTAACAAAAATTGGACAAATGACAGGAGATCCTAGTATAGGAAATGATTGGTATAATTTACTTTTTGAACAAGGTACACCAAGAGATTTTAAAAGAATAGATGTAGAAGAATTAAGAGATATTCAAAGAGCTATAGAAACAATTAATGCAAATAGAAATGAAATTGCAAAACAAGACCCTGAATTATTAGAATATTTTGAAAATAATTTTGCTCAATTTGTAAAAACAGGTTCACTTATGGAACGTGTTAAAACAGGAAGAATAAAAGGATTTTTTGCAGATATGGTTAAAGGTAAACAAAAGGCCGTAAGAGATAAACTTGCAGGTTCTATGAGAGATTATACAATGGCTAGACAAGATGAAAAAGTAGAAAAATTGCAATATGAAAATTCTATTAGAGGTTTATTAGGTAAAGATGTAAAACAGGTACCAGATCCATCTGAGACTAACAGGGGAGATACAAGATTTGAAAGTCAAGTTCAAAAATTAGATAAAGAAAATACATCTCATCAACGTTAATATTGATGTTAGTTACAAAACAGTATGTTATTAAATAATATACTGTTTTGTTATATAAGGGAGAATGTTAAATGAAAAAGACAATACTTATTACAGGTGGAGCAAAAGGGATTGGAAAGAGAATTTCATTTGATTTTGCAAAATCAGGATATAATGTTTGTATAAATTACAACAAATCTGAAAGAGAAGCTATGCTTTTAAAGGATGAGCTAGCAAAAGATGGTTGTAGTGTAGTTATATATAAAGCAGACATAACTAAAAATGAAGAAGTACACAAAATGGTAAATGATGTTATTAATACTTTTGGAAAAATTGATGTGCTAGTAAATAATTCAGGTGTTTGTGATTATAACCTATTTACAGATATTAGTAATGAAAAGATAAAAGAATTAATCGATGTAAATATTTATGGCACTATAAATGTTACAAAAGAGGTTTTAAAACAGTCAATGATAAAAAATCACGAAGGTAACATTGTAAATATTTCATCTATTTGGGGAATAACAGGCGGTTCATGTGAAGTTATATACTCTATGACAAAAGCTGGGATAATAGGGTTTACAAAAGCTTTAGCAAAAGAAGTGAGTATGTCAGGAATTAGAGTTAATGCAGTTGCTCCAGGAGCTATAAAAACAGAAATGATTTCTAACTTAACAAATGATCAATTAGAAGAATTAAAAAGTGAAATACCGCTTAATAGACTTGGAAATGTAGAAGATGTCTCAAATGCAGTAATGTTTCTAGCATCTGATAAATCAAGTTATATTACAGGTCAAGTTATAAGTCCAAATGGAGGCATGGTTATATAATAAAAAATTCGATCTTATGTTTTACATGGATCGAATTTTTTTATTTTTATTGAAAATATCATAAGCTTAATAAATTATATTTAATAATTTTATTTTTTTTCTCTGTTCATATTTTCCCACTCTTTTAATTTTATTTTATATTCAATCATTTGAGTTAGATATTTATAATACATATACTGCTGTTCATAATACATATTTGGACTTACCATTTGTTGTACTTCCATACCAGGCATTGCTTGAGCTTGTGGAATATTTTGTGCTTGAGAATTTTGCATGTTTGAATTTTGTAAATTAAAATTATATGGATCGAAAAATCCTTGAGTTTTATCCATTTTATTCATACCTCCAAAAAATATATAAAAAATGTATAAATTAAATTATTTTATACATAATAATAATGTAAACACATTCAAAAAGTTTACCCCCCTTCTTTTTTGTGGCCTATATTTTTATAGGCTACTTTTTTTCGTATAACATAATATATAAACAAAAAAATGATTATTAAAAATGTAGATATCAAATATGAGATTTTTATATTGGAAATGTAGTTTGCTCTTTCATAATTATCAATATCGCTATATACACATATAGTTTCGTAATCAATTATATTTGTATATGTTAATACAATATATGTAATAATCATAGATAATATACCATGTATAAATTTTGAAATAACAAGCTTATGAAATGAAAAATTATATTTAGATATGCAAGAATATATTTGTGATATAATGCACATACCACTAAATCCAAGTAGAAATGATGTAACAATTATTTTTGTCTTTATATCAAGCGTACTGTTTACAACGTTATTTGCACCACCAGTTACCTCAAATAATCCAGATATTATTGATGAATTACTATTTGAAATATTCATAAATTTTAGAATATTATCTAAAATGCAAAATAGTAGATTAAAAATAATCATAAATCCTAAAATCATAGAGAGTGTTACAAAAGTACTTTTAATACATTTTTTTATAATTTCAAATAAATTTTCATTTCTACTTTTATTATTTTGGTTAAAACTATTTAAATTTTGAACTTTTTTGTGTATAATAGTAGAAGGTTGTTTTTTACGGATAAAAATACCAATTAATATAGATGAGATATAATGTGAGGTCGCAAGAAGTATTCCTATATAAATATTATGAAAAATTCCAATTCCTATGGTAGATAGTATAAATGCAGGATTACAGTTATTTATAAACAAAAGAAGTTTATCAGCTTCATATTTTGAAATCTCACTATCTTCGTAAAGTTTAGATACAGTTTTAGCACCCATTGGAAATCCACATAAAAACCCTGTTATAACAGCTGGAGATGATTTTTCTGAAATGTTGAAAAACTTTGTTAAAAATTTGCCACATGTTTTTTGAATGGTTCCTAAAATATCTGTATTTAGTATAAATTCTGTAAAAAATATAAATGGAAAAAGAGATGGTATTATACTTGAAATAAATATAGAAACACTCTTTTTTACGTTTTCAAAGTTATCTTTTGAAAATATTAGTAATACTGAAAGTGATATACAAAAAATAACAATATTTAATATATTTTTTAGTTTATAACTTTTATATATTTTCATAGTAACACCTAAAAAATAATATGATAAAGGAGATAGTATTATGCTAGTTTCAAATGAATGGAAAGATTATGAATTACTTGACATGGCAAAAGGACAAAAACTTGAAAAATGGGGTAAATATATATTAATAAGACCAGATCCACAAATTGTATGGGATAAAAAAACTAATCCAAAGTTATGGGAAAAGGCTGATGCAAAATACATAAGGAGTAATACAGGTGGAGGACATTGGGAAAAATATAGTAAAATTGATGAAAATTGGAGTATAAAATACAAAAATTTAGTCTTTAATCTAAAGCCAATGGGATTTAAACATACAGGTTTATTCCCAGAGCAGGCAGTAAATTGGGATTATATAATATCTAAAATATTACAAAGAACTAAGAAAAATCAAGAAGTAAAAGTTTTAAATCTTTTTGCATATACTGGTGGTGCTACAGTTGCTGCTCTTAGTGCAGGAGCATCTGTATGTCATGTTGATTCATCACAAGGAATGGTAAACTGGGCAAAGGAAAATGTATCTTCAAGTGGACTTAGAGAAAGACCTGTACGATTTTTAGTAGATGATGTTGTAAAATTTGTAAATAGAGAGATAAGAAGAAATAACAAATATGACATGATAATTATGGATCCACCATCATATGGTAGAGGAAAAAATGGTGAAGTATGGAGCATAGAAAAGGATATAAACAATTTGCTTTGTTTGTGTTCAAAAATTTTATCAGACAATCCTATTTCTGTTATTATAAACACATATACTGGAGGACTGTCAGGTACAATCATTGAAAATGTCGCAAAACTTGCTTTTAGTGAAAATAGCCCTAAGAAAATATTTCACAATGAAATTGGTTTAAGGCAAAAGAATTCAGAATTTGTTCTTCCATGTGGAATAACAACTATTTGTGAATTTTAATATAATCACAAAATACAGAAATGAAATACCACAAAATATGGAAATGAAATATCTCAATATATTGAAATATATGATTTCTTATTGTATACAATATTTAGTTTACTATATTATCGATGATAGATCCATCTCTTGCTGTAGCTGCTTTAGGAGTTTCTCCTAAAGAATTAATGTTATATAAAGTGCTGACATGGCATATACCACTTTAAATGGAGTTTTTGTTGTTTCCAATAGGTTGTTTAAAAAATTAACGAGGTTAATAAATTTTGTATTGTAAATAAAAGTAAATTGTGGTAAAATATATTGTAGTTTAAGGAGGAATATTATGTTATCAGATCCAAATGTAAAAAAAATAGTACCTAAAGTAGGAAATAGATATCAAGCTGCACTTGCAATTGCAAAAAGAGCAAGAGATATTGAAAAAAGAAGAGTAATCGAAAATGATCCAGATATTACAGATGCTGTTGATATAGCTGGAAAAGAAATAGCAGAGGAAAAGGTTTTTGTAAAAATTAATGATAAATTTACTATAGAACCACATGAAGAACAACATTAAGAAAAAAGTTCTTCAAATAAAAAATAATTATTAAGTATAGTGGCTATATAGCCACTATATTTGGTTATATTAAGGAAGGTGTTAATTTTGAAAAAATATTTTGGAACAGATGGAATAAGAAGAGTAGCAAATACAGGCCTTACACCTGAACTGGCATATAAAGTGGCAAAAGCTGGTGCATATGTTTTAGCAAAACATGCTTCTAATACGCCAACTATTTTAATTGGTAGAGATACAAGATTATCAGGAAATTTAATAGAAAGTGCCATGATTGCAGGATTTTTAAGTTATGGAGCAAATGTAAAAGTATTAGGAGTAATTCCTACACCTGCAGTTGCATATTTAACAAAAAAACTTGGCGCAGATGCTGGTGTTGTTATATCTGCATCTCATAACTCTTTTGAATTTAATGGAATAAAATTTTTTAGTAACAAGGGAATGAAAATACCAGATAGTATTGAAGAAGAAATTGAAGAAATTATGGATTCAGATAAACTAAATGATTTAAATGCTAGCGATGATAAAATTGGTATATCTGAAAACAAAGAAGAAATGATTTCTGATTATGAGGAATTTATAGTCCAAATTTTTGAAAAATCTATTAATGATAAATTACCAAGTGGATTTAAGGTTGTAATAGATACAGCAAATGGAGCAACATATAAAATAGCTGAAAAAATATTTACAAGACTTGGAATTGAATTTAAAATAATAAACAATAATCCAAATGGTATAAATATTAATAAAGATTGTGGCTCTACGCATCTTGAAATGTTAAAAGAATATGTTACATCTAATAAATATAATTTAGGTATTGCATACGATGGCGATGGAGATAGATGTTTAGCAGTAGATGAAAATGGAAATGAAATTAACGGAGATATTATGCTTGCAATCTTATCTAAATACTTAAAGGAAGAAAACGCTTTAAAAAAAGATACAGTTGTAGCAACTGTAATGAGTAATTTAGGGCTTGATATTTATTGTAAGAACAATAATCTAAATCTTGAAAAAACAAATGTAGGAGATAGATATGTCTTAGAAGAAATGTTAAATAAAGGATATAACTTAGGTGGTGAACAATCAGGGCACATTATATTCTTAGATTATAATCCTACAGGTGATGGAATTTTAACATCACTTATGCTTATTAGAAGTATGGCTAAATACAATAAAAAGGCTTCAGAACTTGCAAGTATTATAGATATCTATCCTCAAGTTTTAGTAAATGCTAAAGTAGCTTTAGATAAGAAATATTTATATAAAGAAGATAGTGAAATTACAAAAATGATACAAGAAGTAGAAGAAAAACTTAAAAATGAGGGAAGAGTACTTATTAGGCCATCAGGTACAGAACCTTTAGTTAGAGTAATGTTAGAAGGAAAAAATATAGATAAAATTACTCAGTATGCAAATGATATAGCACAAATTATTGAAAAGAAATCAAATTTATGATAAATACTAATTAATGAGATTTACATAGCATTCATACTTTAAAAGTATGGGTGCTTTTCTTGACACTAAAACTTATGTTTGGTATAATAATACTTAATTAAGAGGTGTAGTATGATAGTAAAGGTACTTATAAATACGTCAGTAAGTAAGTTAAATAAAGTGTATGATTATAAAGTCCCAGTTGAATTAGAAAGTAAAATTGAACTTGGTAAAAGAGTAGAAGTTAGTTTTGGAAGAAAGAAAGATTTAGAAGAAGCCATTATAGTAAAAGTTATAGAGGATAAAAAATATGTACCAAAATATAAACTAAAAGAGATTTATTCTGTTATTGACGAAATTTCATATATTGATGAAAATAGACTTAAACTAGCAAAAAATATTGCTTATTTATACTTTTGTAATGTGTATGATGCTTTAAAACTTATGCTGCCACCAGGAACTGGTAGTAAAAAAAGCAGTAAAAAAATAGATGGAAAGAAAGAGACAGCTGTTAGACTTATAGTTGATGCAGAAAAGATAAATCAGGATATAGATGATGGAATTGTTTCCTCTGCAAAACATATACGATTACTTACTTTTTTAATGAGTAACGATTTTGTTTTGTTAAGCGATATAATAAACGGATTAGATATATCAAGAGCTATTGTTAATACTGTAGTTAAGAAAGGATATATTGAACTATATAAAGTCGAGAAAGAAATAGATTTATTAGATGAATTAAATGTTAAGAGAACTTATCCGATGAGCCCTACTCATGAACAAAAAAACGCTATAGATATAATAAATGGTAAACTTTATGAAGAAAAGTATGATGAATGTTTGTTATTTGGAGTTACAGGAAGTGGAAAGACAGAAGTTTATTTACAGGTAATAGAAACGGTATTATCACAAGGAAGAAAAGTAATTGTATTAGTACCTGAGATATCTCTTACTTATCAAACAGTTGAAAGATTCGTTTCTAGATTTGGAAATAATGTTGCTATATTACATAGTAGAATGACTATAGCTAAAAGAAAAGAAGAATATAAAAGAATAAAAGAGGGAAAAGTAGATATAGTTGTTGGTGCAAGGTCTGCAATTTTTGCACCTATTGATAATTTAGGTATGGTTATAATTGATGAAGAACATGATTCAAGCTATTACTCTGGTTCTACGCCAAAATATTCTACAAAAGAAATTGCAAGATATATTTGTAAAAATAGCAATGCTCTTTTACTTCTTGGATCTGCCACTCCTGAGGTAACCACATTTTATAAAGCTAAAAGTGGAAATATATCATTATTAACACTTAAAAATAGAGCTGGAAATGCTAAACTTCCAAGCATAGAATTAATTGATATAAAAGAAGATAGGCTTCTTGGTAATACTTCAGTTTTACCTATAAAATTAAAAGAGGAAATTCTTCAAAACATAAAATTAGGTCAGCAAACAATGATTTTTTTAAATAGACGAGGATATACGTCATATCTTACATGCAAAGATTGTGGTAAAGTATTTAAATGTCCAAATTGTGATGTTGCAATGACGTATCATAAAAAGAGTAACCTTCTACTTTGCCATTATTGTTCACATGTGGAGAAAAACATAACTACTTGCTATAACTGCGGAAGTACTAATATATCATCAGGAACTATTGGTACACAAAAAATAGAAGAAGAGTTAAGAGAAATATATCCACAAATTTCAATTCTTAGAATGGATGCAGATACCACTGTATCAAGAAATGCACAACAAGATATTTTAGATAAATTTAAAAAGAATAATGTAAATGTTTTAGTTGGAACTCAAATGATAAGCAAGGGTCATGATATTTCAAATGTAACACTTGTGGGAATACTTGGTGTTGATAATATGCTTGCAATGAATGATTATATGGCTAGTGAAAAAGCATATTCAAATATTTCTCAAGTGGCCGGAAGAGCAGGACGTGGAGATTTATCTGGAAGAGTTATAATTCCAACATCAGATTTAAATAATTATATTTTAAATGCAGTTATAAAAGGAGATTATACTGAATTTTATGAAAAAGAAATAGAATATAGGAAAATGTTTAACTATCCACCATTTACAGATATTGTATTATTTGAACTTTCATCATCTAATTTTAATATTGTAAAATCAGAATCTGAAAGACTTTATAATATTTTAAATGACTCATTGGCAAAATATAAAGTTTTTAGTCCAAAATCACCTTTTGTAAGAAGAATAAATAATAAATATAGAATAAATGTACTTGTTAAAGCAAAACTAAATAAAGAGGTATATAGCCAAATATACGAGAAAATAAATATATTTAATAAAAATAAAAATAAACTATTGAATTTTGTTGTAACAAAAAATCCAACTAGTATATCTTAAATCAAATATACAATTTTTTTAAAATTGTCTTGATAATTGTTTTCCTTTATTATAAAATATATATGTAAAAAAGAGAGGTATGATATATGAATTTAACTTTTTATGGGGCTGCTAAAACCGTTACAGGTTCATGTACAATGGTTGAAGTAGCAGGAAATAAATTTTTAATAGACTGTGGAATGTTTCAAGGAAAAATGACAGATCAAATGCTAAATTATGACGATTTTCCATTTGATGTAAATGATATTGATTTTATGATTTTGACTCACGCACATATTGATCATAGTGGTAGAATACCAAAGTTATATAAAGCGGGATATGCAAATCCAATATATGCTACAAATGCAACAGTTGACTTATGTGGTATTATGCTTGCAGATAGTGGTCATATTCAAGAAAAAGAAATTGAGTGGGTTAATAAAAAAAGAAGAAGAGCTGGAAAAAAAGAAAATGAACCTATGTATACTGCACAAGATGGTATTGACTCAATGAAATTATTTAAAGGTGTCGATTATAATAAAAAAATAACAATTAATGAAAATATTTCTTTTACTTTAGTTGATGCAGGACATATGCTAGGATCTAGTATAGTACTTCTTGATTTAACAGAAAATGGTCAAACAAAAAGAGTGGTATTTACGGGAGATTTAGGTAATAAAAATATGCCTATTATTAAAGATCCTACATATATTGAAGGTGCTGATCATTTAATAATGGAATCTACGTATGGAAATAGATTACATGGAAAAATGGAAGATCAATCAGACAAATTTATAGATATTTTACTAAGAACTATTGAAAGAGGTGGTAATTTAATTATACCATCATTTGCAGTTGGTAGAACGCAGGAAATCTTGTATGAAATAAATAAATATGCTGCAAAAGAAGGATATGCTGAAAAATTAAAAAATATACCGGTTTATGTTGACAGCCCTCTTGCTGTTAATGCAACAAAAATATTTGAAGAAAATCCAGAATATTATGATGAAGAAGCTGTAAATTATTTAATGAAAGGTGATAATCCTATTGATTTTGAAAGCTTACATTTGGTAACTACATCAGATGAATCTAAAGCCTTAAATGATGATCCAACACCTAAGGTAATTATTTCTGCAAGTGGTATGTGCGAAGTTGGAAGAATTAAGCATCATTTAAAACACAATTTATATAGACCAGAATGTACAGTTTTATTTGTAGGATATCAGGCAACAGGTACGTTAGGTGAAAAAATACAAACAGGTTCAAAAATTGTTAAAATTTTTGGGGAAGAAATTGCAGTAAAAGCTGAAATTGAATATTTAGATGCATTTTCAGGGCATGCAGATAGAGATGGACTATTAGAGTTTATTGACAAAATGAAAAACAAACCTCATAATATTTTTATAAACCATGGTGAAATAGTTTCACAACAAGTATTAAAAACATATATTACTGAAAAATTTAATATACCTGTAACCATCCCAAATTATGAAGATACATATACAATTGATGGCGAATTTGTTGGAACAAAACAATTAACATATAAATCAACAAGATTTGATATATTAGAAATGCTTTCATTCTTAAAGCAAGATGTTGATGATGTAAGTAATTTGGTTAAATCTGAAATTAAAACTACAGTTGATACCGATACCTTAAAAGACATTTATGAAAAATTAGATGAAGTAAAGAAAGCATTAGGAAATACAAGAGAAATAAACAGAAAATAATAATATAATGAATACTCCTTTTTTATATAACATATATTTTAATGTAAATATATATTATAAAAAAGGGGTTGTTTTGTTTGCTAATTAAAACTATTAATATTGATAAATCTAAAAGATTGTGGTTTATAATTATATGTGCACTTTTTGTCGCCTTTTTACTTATAGCAATTTCTTTTTTTGGTATATATAACGCAAATAGTAATGGTAGCAATGAAATGAAAGATATTTTTGATATAAAAAACTATAATACAAAATATTCATTAACTATATTTAGCAATAAAACGAAGAATAGCTATGAAGTAGAAGAATGGTACTTGTATAATAATGAAGAAGAAAGGTATAGATTTGACTTTACAAATGACTTGCAAGATAAAATATCATATATTATATTAAATAATGAAGTAAGAATAAATAATACAAGGGAAATTAGTAAGTTTGATTTAAGAGAATATTCAACTTCAGATAGAAATATTTTTAGTTTTTCAACATTTATTTATTTGTACAATTATATACAAAGAGAAACTTCTTGTGGAAATATCGAATCAAAGATTGTAAATGATAAAACTCATTATTTAATAAAATTAAACGAAAATAAAATAAATGAAGTAGAAGAACTTAAATTTTTGTTAAAAGAAGGATTAAATTTATCTTCATTTGAAGCTGTTGTTGATAATAAGTCAAAAAAAGTAGAACAGTATGTAGTTTTAGATGAAAAAGAAAATGTAGTTATAAATGTAAATTACTTAAAATTTGATATATTAGATAAATTTGATGAGAAAATATTTGCAAATTTTGATAAATAGTGTATAATATATGAAAGTGAGGAATATATTTTGAAAGTAAAAAGAGGAGATATATTTTATGCTGATTTAAGTCCTGTTGTTGGTTCAGAGCAAGATGGGATTAGACCTGTATTGATTATTCAAAATGATATAGGAAACAAATACAGCCCAACTGTAATAGCTCTTGCTATAACAACTAAAAGTAAAAATAGGATTCCAACTCATATTCCAATCAAAGCAGGTAGCTGCGGATTAGAGAAAGATTCAATTATTCTTGTTGAACAAGTTAGAACTTTAGATAAGGTAAGGCTAAAAGAAAAAATAGGAAGTATTGATGAAATAACATTAGAAAAGGTTAAAGAGGCTCTTAAGTTAAGTTTTAACATTAGATGTGATTTTGATGATTTTTTTAGTGATTGGTAATATTTTTCTGTATTAGGAGTGAAAAAATATGGATAAAAATGATAATAAACATACAAAAATTTTTAAGACAAAATCTTTAAAGAAAAAGACGAAGAAGAATATCGAGGCTGGTAAAACACAAGTAGTTTCAACTAAAGATATTAATTCTAAAGCAAGTAGCAAGAATGCAAAAAAGAAAAGAAGAAAAAAAATAATAAAGATTTGTTTCTTTGTTTTCCTTGCTCTTTTTATTATTTGTGCAGGACTAGTTATAGGTGTTATAACTGGTGTAATTGACAAGACGGATAGTTTAAATCTTGAAGATTTGAAACTATACAAAGAAACTTCATCTGTATATGATAAAAATGGTAATCAAATAGGTGCTTTTTATGATTCAGAAAACAGAGTAACTGTTGAATATAAAGATATACCTCAGACTGTTGTTGATGCTGTTGTATCTATTGAAGACGAAAGATTTTTTAAACATCATGGTGTTGATTTAAAAAGAACTACAGGTGCGATATTTACATATATAACGCATGGTGGAAAATCAAGCTTTGGTGGAAGTACAATTACACAGCAATTGGTAAAAAATATAAAAAACGATAAAGAAGCAACATGGACAAGAAAGATTAGAGAATGGTATAGAGCTATAGCTCTAGAAAATAAACTTTCAAAAGAAGAAATTTTTGAAGCATACGTAAACCAAATATACATGGGAGATGGATGCTATGGATTTGAAGTGGCATCAAGAAATTATTTTGGAAAGCCTTTAAGTGAAGTAAATTTAGCTGAATCTGCAGTATTGGCTGCAATTATACAATCACCAGAGTCAACTAATCCATATAAGAGTGAAGAAGCTAAAAATAAGCTTTTAGAGAGAAAGAATTTAGTTTTAAAGCAGATGCTAAAACTTAAGAAAATTTCAGAAGACGAATATAATGAAGCTTTAAATTATGAAATTGTATTTAAGAAAGAAGATGATTCTGCAAAACAATCTTCAAATGGTGCACAGTATACGTACTATGTTGAAGCTGTAAGAGAAGCTGTAATTAATGATTTGATGGAAACATTAGGAGTCGAAAGAGGTATTGCTATTACAAAGTTATATGGTAATGGTTATAAAATATATACACCTTTTGATCCAGATGTACAAAGTGCAATTGATACTGCATATAACAATTCAAAATTATTCTATACTGATAGTAAAGGAGACTTTATGCAGTCTGCTATGGTTGTTATTGAACAATCTACAGGATGTGTACTTGGACTTATCGGAGGAGCGGATGAGAAGACTTCAGACCTTGTTGTAAATAGAGCTACGCAATTAACAAGGCAACCAGGTTCATGTATGAAACCTTTAGGCGCATATGGACCGGCATTTGAACTTGGATTATCATCACCTGGAGCAGGTTTAGATGATTGCGAGCTTACAGAAGGAAATTGGCATCCAGGAAACTATTATGGTTATTTCAATGGCTATGTAACAGCAAGAAATGCAATTGCAAAATCAATGAATTTACCTGCGGCAAGAGCAAATTTAAAAGTTGATATAGATTATGCATATAACTTTGCGAAGAATACAGGGCTTAAGAGATTAGTTGCAGCTGATAAAGCTCCAGCAGCATTATCACTTGGTGGACTTACATATGGTGTAACTGTTATGGATATGGCAAATGCTTATGCTACTATTGCAAATGGTGGAGTATATATAGAGCCAAGACTATATACTAAAATTACAGACTCTAAAGACGAAGATGTAATTGTGAATAATATAAACTCTAAACGTGTTATGAAAGAATCAACAGCATTTATGCTTACAAGTTGTTTACAAGAAGTTGTAAAGACAGGAACAGCAGCAGGTTATGTTAAACTAGCAAATATGGATGTTGCAGGCAAAACTGGTAATACAAACGATGATTTTGATCAATGGTTCTGTGGATTTACTCCATATTATACAATTGCTTGTTGGAATGGATATGATAAAGTTGGCGGCAAAGCTGGACAAAAAGCAATTGGATATAGAAAGATAGGATCTTATCCTTACACTTCAGTTTCACTATTTAATAAAGTTGTAAATAGTATAAGCAAAGGTAAACAATCAAAACATTTTGAAGTTCCAAATTCTGTTACAAAAGTAGAACTTTGTAAAGTCTCTGGATTGGTTCCTACAGATGCTTGTAAAAATGATCCAAGGGGAAGTCAAGTTGGAAGTGATTATGTAGCAAAAGATTCAATACCAACTGAAACATGTAATATCCATAAAACAATAAAAATATGTAATGAAACTGGTAAAGTTGCTACAGAATATTGTCCAAACACATCAGAAAAATCATTTATAACAAGAGACTATACACCAAATGTAAAACCAGCTGATTGGGCATACATGGCTCCTACAGAAAATTGTAATGTTCATACTTCAAAAAATTCATCATCAAGTAATGATGAAGAAGAATCAAATGGTATACATATTTATAAAAATACAAATACAAATAATAATAAAACTAGAACAAAGAAAAACTAGTGATAATATAAAATAGGAACAAGTATTATTATATATTTGCTCCTATTTTTTTACATATTTATACAAAACTGTTGAAAAAACTTTTTTATTTTGATAAAATAATAATGTTAATTTGTAATATTATAAAGCGGGGTTTTTAAATGAAAAAAGAAGTTAATAATGAAGAAAAAAAGAACAAGAAATCAAAAGCGAAGAAAGCGTTAAAGTGGATAGCTTTTTTCCTTATATTCCAGATAATATATGTTCCAATTCTTTCAATTGTACTTATATATTATGGACCATTTACTAATACAAGAGATATGATAGTAACAACTGCAATGACAACTATGAGGCATCAATATTTTGCAACTTTATTTTTAAGTAAAGAAAAAATTGATGAAATATTAGCAAAGAATAGGCCACAAGAGAATATAGAAGATCAAAGCTTATCAGCAATAAACGTTGGATCTGGAATATCTGCTGAAGATATGAATGGAATTGAACTTAAAGACGTAAGTAATGATAGCTATACAGGTAAACTTTTAATTATAAATGATCCATCTCGTGTTAAACTTGTATCATCTCCAAGGCTTGGAACTTCAGGTGCTACTACATCTCAAATTGTTGCAGAAAACGATGCAGTTGCAGGAATGAACGCTGGAGGATTTCAAGATGATGCTTTGGGTACAGGTGGAAAGCCAGCTGGACTTGTTATTGAAGATGGACAGCTTAGAACTACAAATACAGGTGCATCATATAGTTTAGTTGGAATGGATAAAGATAATAAAATGGTTGTTTCAAATTCAATGACATATTCTAAATGTCAGCAACTTAATTTAAGATGTGCAGTTTCCTTTGGACCAGTTATTATTATTAATGGAAATGCTACAATAAAAAGTGGAACAGGCGGTTGGGGTATGCAACCAAGAACTGCGATAGCTCAAAGAAAAGATGGAGCAATATTAATGTTGGTTATTGACGGAAGACAAAAAGGAAGTCTAGGAGCAACACTAAGGCAAGTTCAAGATATTCTTTTGGATAATGGAGCATATAATGCCTTTAATTTGGATGGTGGAGCTTCTACAACTATGGTATATAACGGAAATGTTGTAAATAGTCCAAGTGATATATTAGGTGAACGTTATGTTCCAAATGCTTTTATAGTAACAAAACCGAATAAAAAATAATTAGAAAGGAAGAATAACTTTGAAGGAAAGAAAAATAAAAGAAAAGAAAGTAAGAAAAAAAATAAATAAAAAGAAATTATTTATTAATTTAGCTATATACTGGGCAATTGGAACAATTGTAACAGTAGTTGCTCTTTATCTTGTCGAAAGATATGTTATTTCCTTATCAGGTGCAGATGTAAATGAAAACAAAAAAGAAAATAAGGAAAAAGGTGTAAAAACAATAAATATTTCTAAAAATGCTAAAGACATTCAGTATTCATATGATAATAAATATTATACATATTTATTTGATTCAAAAGTATATATAGGAAGCTTAGAGTCAGGGGAAATAATTGATACTATCGAGGAAAGTAATCCAATTTGTTATTTTGACTTGTTATATGACAAAAATTTAATTTTGTATTTTACAAAAACAAATAATGGAACTTCAGCCACACTTAAGTTAACTACTTATGATATTGGTACTAAGAGAAAAATAGAGTATAATACATTTACAGTTAAAAACTTTAGTAGAATAAAAAATATGGATATGTCGCCAGTAATAAATATGATTTATATTAATGTTGAGCAAAAAACAGGAAATTCAACTAATAATATAATTTATAAAATAAACTTGTTTAACACTATGTCTCAAATTAAATCAGGACTTATTGTAGATAGAATGATTATGTTACAGCAAACTGATAGAGTATATTATGAAGATTCAAACTCAAATATTTACTATTCTAATTCTAAACTTGGAATATTTAAAGAAAAAGTAAATATGATAGGAATAGATACAGAAGATATACTTTACTTCATATCTCAAGATAATAGTAAGGTATATAAAGTTAAGAATAATAAGATAACTGATACTATTGAACTTAAGGATAAAGACGTTAAATCTACCTACTATAACAATGAAAGAGTATTTGTTATTTATTCTGACTATGTTATTGAAGTATCATCTGATAAACCACTTGAAAGTATTGGAAAAATTCCAAATAATGTTTCTTTTGAAGCAATAAAATCTGATAAGATGTATGTTAGAGTTGATGATGATACAATTAAGCAAATTACACTTGATTTAAAAGATATAGAGTATGATAGTCAAGATATTGTAGATGGCCAAGAAAAAACTACTAATAATACAACAAACAATACTAAAAAAACAGAACAACCAAAAGAAGAGAAAAAAGAAGAAACATATAAAGTTCCTAATGTTGTGGGAAGTGCATATAGTAGTCAAATAGATGGTTTTACATTACAAAAAAATATTGTAGATAGTGAAAAGCCAGCAGGAACAATAGTTTCACAGTCACCAGCAGCTGGTTCGCATAGCACTAATAAAGTAATATATGTTAATGTAAGTTCTGGTAGTTAATTTAGGAGGTTAATAATGAATATATTTCATGCAATTATTTTAGGAGTTATACAGGGAATAGGAGAATTTCTTCCTATTTCCAGTTCAGCTCACTTAATATTAATTCCATACCTTTTTAATTGGAGTGAACATTTACTTTCATTTGATGTAGCACTACACTTTGGTACTCTAATAGCAGTACTATTTGTTTACTTTAATGAGTGGTGGAAACTTTTTAAAGGAGCATATAATAAAATTGTTCATAAAAAAAATTCTTTTGAAAATAGGATGTTTTGGTATTTAGTAATTGCAACTATTCCTGGTGCTTTAATAGGTAAAATATTTGAAGAACCAATTGAAAATGTTCTAAGAACTAATTATGCTTTAATTGCAATTGCTCTTGGAGTTATGGGAATTCTTATTTATCTAGGAGACAAATGGGCCGCAAAAAAATATGATGGAAAAGAAACTGAATATAAGGATTTAACATTAAAGCAGACATTCTTAATTGGACTTTCTCAAGCTTTGGCAGTTATTCCAGGATTTTCACGTTCAGGAACTACTATTCTTACAGCAAGATTGCTTGGTGTATCAAGAAGTGCTGCAGCTAAATTTACATTTTTACTTTCTGTACCAATAATTTTTGGAGCCGCTGTACTTAAGCTTCCGGATATGGTGTCTAATTTTAGCTATGAATTAATAGTAGGAATTGTAGTTTCGGCAATTGTGGGAGTATTAAGTATCAAATTTTTACTTAAATATATAAAAAATCATGATTTTGCAGTATTTGCATATTATAGAGTAATTATTGCAATCATTGTACTTGTAAAAGTATTTTTCTTTTAATTGAATTAAGATAGAAGACGTTACTATTATATAGTTAACGCCTTTTTTCTGTTTAAAAGCATAAAAATTGACATAAGACATAAATAATGTTATAATTAATCACAAATTTAACATGTATCTAAAATTAATATTGAGGTGCTTTTTTATGGATTATTTATTTTTTATTATTTATGTTTTGATTTTTTTAATAATAAGTATATACTTTTGTTTATCCGTTAAATATTTTTCAATTAAATATAAAAAAGTTGAGATAAAAAAGAAAAGGAGAATTTGCAAATTTAAATTTTATTTATCATTATTATTGTTTTATTTGTTTTTAATTGCTACAACTTCATGTATAGTTATTAATGAAAATTGTACAATGATAATTATAATCACATTAAATTTTCTTGTTTGTTCATTAATTGATAAATCCGAAGTTTCAAAATTAAATAATGAAGCAGACAAATAACTGATTAGAGGAGTGACTATTATGTTATTTATATTGTATATTTGTTTTGGATTTGCATTTTTATCTTTGATTGTTTTAGGTATAATAAATATTCTAATATTGCCTAAGAAAAAATTTTTATCAAGAATATGTTTTGGTATAAGTGTTTTTGAAATATTTTTATCATTAATTACTTTCTTTACTGAATTTGTTACAAGTGGAAATTTTGATGTTGCGTTGATTGTTTTAATAATTCCGTTTGTATTGTCAGCTTCACTTTTTTATTTAAACATTAATTTATCAACCAAATCTGAGATTCATGAAGAAAGCTCTCTTTTTTATCGTATGCCTCTGTTTTGCAATAAACATGATGGCGCAAACAAAAGCAGTAACGGGGGTGGTGGTAGATGCCACCGGTGAACCCATTATCGGAGCGAGTGTCCTGGAGATAGGGACAACAAATGGTACAATAACTGATGTCGATGGTAACTTTACTATCCAAGTGCCTGTGGGGGCGAAACTGGAGGTAAGTTATATAGGCTACAAAACACAGCAAATTGTAGTGGGGGCGTCAAACACCTACAAGGTTGTTTTAAAAGAAGATGCTGAAATGCTGGATGAGGTCGTGGTGACCGGTTATGGAATGAGTCAGAAACGTTCGTTGATGACGAACTCTATTTCGAAGTTGGACGATAAAGTGTTGCAGAATGCGGCTATGAGTAATGCGGCCCAATCCTTGCAGGGGACTGTCAGTGGGCTGCGTGTGACAAATACTTCGGGTAAACCGGGTAGTTCGCCCAATATCGTTTTGCGTGGTGGTGCTTCCATAAACAAGAATCTGGAAGGTCCGTTGGTCGTGGTGGATGGCCTTGTGCGTTCCATGGATGATATCAATCCTTCGGATATTGAATCCATACAGGTGTTGAAAGATGCGGCTTCCACAGCTATTTATGGTGCCCGTGCCAATAATGGTGTGATTCTGGTGACAACCAAGAAAGGGGTGGAAGGCAGAACACAGATTACTTACAAGTTCAAAGGCGGTGTGAACTTTGCGCGTGAAGGATATAAATATCTGGATGCCGGTGACTATTTGTATTATCAACGTTTGGGATGGCAGCGTACCAATGGCGGTACAAGTATGGAGAACCAGAAAGGTTTTGGAGTTAACTCCGGAGTGGATCTGGCTTTCATGACAGAGGCCAACAAGCATTTATTGAATGAAGGATGGCAATTTATGGCGGACCCTACAGATCCTGATAAAACTTTGATTTTTAGAAATCATGCCGGTGAACTGCATGACCTGACTTTCCGTAATGCCGCGTTTACCCAAGATCATTATTTGAATCTGTCGGGAGGTAATGACAAAGGAACATTTTCTTCATCTTTGGGATACTATTCAGAAGATGGTCAGATTATTTCCACCAATTATCAGCGTGTGAACGGGACTATCAACGGTTCATACAAGTTGTTGCCCGTTTTGACAGTGAATGCCGGTGGTAGTTTTTCATGGTCTAAGATGCCCGATTTATGGACTTACGATCTGAAAAGCCCTTGGAATGGAGAAACGGGAGAGTATGAGTTGTTCTATCGTACTATGAGTATGTTTCCCACTTGGAACCCGTGGAATGAGGATGGAAGTCCTGCTGCCGGATGGAGTAATCAGGATGGTAATCCTTATTATTGGAAAGATAAGCTGACTCGTTCTACGACGAACCGTAAGACTTCGTTTAATATTGGTTTTGCTTTAGAAATTATTCCGCAGCAATTGTTTCTGAACGGAAACAGCTCTATGTATTATACCGATTATCAGTTTGAATTGTTCGAAAAGAAGTATCAGCAGATAGGTCAGGCTCCTAACACCAATCGTAATGCTTCGCAAACAAATACAAAAGTATTTCAACAACAACATGCATTGACTTTGGAATATAAAAAAGGTTTTAGCGGACATAATATCAATGCTATGCTAGGTGGCGAGTATTTTGATTATCAATATCAGAACTTGGAGGCGCGTGTCTCCGGTGCTCCTACAGATGATATACCTACTTTGAATGCGGGTACTAATCGTACTTATACTACTTCCATCAAGACCGGTTATCGTATTCTTTCCGGTTTTGCCCGTGTTAATTATGATTATAATTATCGTTATATGGTGTCGGTGGTAGCCCGTTATGACGGTATCTCTAAACTATCTGACAATCGTTGGGGATTCTTTCCGGGTATATCCGCCGGTTGGAATGTGCATGAGGAAGCTTTCTTTAAAGATTCAAAGTTTGCGGAAGTAGTATCCTTGATTAAACCGCGTATCAGCTATGGGTTGAACGGGAATGTAAATGGTATTGGTAACTTTGATGTATATGGTAAATACGGTTCGGTGGGTGCTTATAATGGTAATCTGGGTTATTTGAATACCGGAGTGGTTAATAGTAAATTGCGTTGGGAAAAGAGTCATACGTTTGAACTGGGTCTTGATCTGGGCTTTTTCAATAATCGGGTTCACATGATTATGGACTATTATAACCGTACGACTTCCGATTTGCTGACTGATGTGAATTTGCCGGAATATACGGGATTCCCTTCGTTCAAGACGAATCTGGGTACTATCAGTAACCGTGGCTTTGAATTGGAAGCCAAGGTGAATCTGCTGACAAAGAAGGACTGGTCATGGGATGTCACCGCTAATACTTCGTTTGTGAAGAATATGGTGAAGAAGCTGCCTTTTAATGGGAATGCGAACAACCGTCAGGGGGGTGAGCAGATATGGGATCCAAAATCCAACTCATTGGTTTGGGTAGGCGGTATTCAGGAAGGAAAAAGCTTGGGTGATATCATTGCTTATAAACAAGTACGTATCTTGCGTGACTGGGATGATATGAGAAACCATGCCGGTGATTTTGTGGATGAAGTTGCCAACCTGTATGGGCCGAATAAAGCTGCCGAATATGCAGGAAAGCCGGGATGGAAGCCTATTGAGCCTGGAGATGTATTGTGGGATGACAAAAATGGTGATAACATAATAAACTCATACGACCGTCAGGTGGTGGGTAATATCTATCCGAAATGGACCGGTGGTTTTTCTACCACGCTGAACTATAAAAACTGGTCTTTGTATGGTCGTTTTGACTATGCGGTAGGTCATACCATTTACAATGATTTGAAAGCAAGAATCTTGGGGCAGTATAACGGGGCGTTCAATTTGATTACGGATGTCAGAAATTCGTGGTCTGAAAACAATACGGAAACTAGTATCCCTAAGTTTTATTGGGCTGACCAGAATGCGAAAAAGAACATTACCCGTTCCAATAATGGTACAACGAATCTGAACAATAATAACTCTACTTTCTATGAAAAGGGGGATTATTTGTGTCTGCGTGAGGTAACCTTGAGTTATAAATTCCCGAAGAATCTTATAAATAAGGTGTTCTTGACCGATGCGTCCGTGTATGTTACGGGACAGAATTTATTCTATATTACCGGATATGACGGAACCTCTCCGGAACCGGTTATGGATATTCAGGCAAATGGTCGTGGTGGTATAGACAATGGACGTTATCCTACACCAAGAACCGTTTTGTTTGGTTTACAATTGTCATTTTAATATGTAAAAAAGAGAAAGTATGAACATAAAAAAGGTAATATTGGCTTTTGCCGCATCGGCTATGTTGGCCGGTGGATGTACTTCGTTGGATATGGACCCGGTGAGCGATATCACTGACTTGAATTACTGGAAAACTCCGGAACAGTTTGATTCATTTGTTTTTGGACTGCATAGTCGCTTCAGAAGCCATTCGTGGAATATGTTTTTGTTGGGTGAGGCAAGAAGTGATGTCTTTGGGGGAACTCCTTTTGGTGGAGAAGCCACCCAGGGGATGGAACGTTTTCCTTATAATACATTGAATGCGGAGAATCCCGGAATCAGCGGATTTGGTGATTTGTATCAGAATATCAATCAGATGAATTTGTTTATCAGCAGGACCCTCCATGCGGATGTTCTGACTGAAAGTGCTAAGAACTATTATTTAGGACAGGTGTATGGATTGCGTGCCTACTATATGTATCAGTTATACCGTTCATGGGGAGATGCCGTGTTTACGGAAGAGCCCAGCTTGGGTTTTGAAGTGGGTAAATTGGCAAAAGCGGCGACTCCGGCTGCCGAAATCTTTGAGCAGGTAAAAAAAGATATAGAATCTTCTTTAAGTTATTTTGGGCCTGATTATACCATAAAGGAAAAAAAATCGCTGTGGTCAAAGGCTGCCACATTGATGCTGAAAGCGGATGTATATTTGTGGAGTGCCCATCGTGACGGGGGAGAAGGAGATGCCCGGACAGCAAAGAATGCGTTGGTTGACATACAGAATAATATCAGTCGTAGCAATCTGGACTTGATGGATACTTACCAGGGAGTGTTTGCTTATGATAATAAAGGTAATAAAGAGATTATCTTTACCATTCATAATGAGTTGTTTGAATACAACCTGTGGAATGGAAATAATGATTTGTTTCCGCAGGCGGATTATTTAGGGAAATTCTATAATGCGGATGGTACTTTGATAAATACGTCTGTCGAGAATAATTTCGGTATCATGCGCCTGATGGTGAAATTGGAAAACTTCAAGAAATTTCTGCCGGGAGACACTCGTCGTGACGTTACATTGAAAGATGTATATAATAAGGTGGAAAATGGCGAGTTGGAATTGGTGGGGCTGTATCCGCATAAGTATTGGGGAGTTATGAATGGAAGTACACGGGTGAGATGTGATGATTATCCTATTTATAGATATTCGGATTTGCTATTGATGCTGGCTGAGGCGAAAGTGCTTTTGGGTGAGGATCCGGCTACAGAGATAAACCGGGTGCGTCAGCGTGCGTTTGGTGATGCGTATGATGCTTCAACAGTGGGATTCCCCAATCAGGAAATTGATAAGTATCCGGCGGATGCTGTTCTGCAGGAACGTTTGTTTGAATTTATGCTGGAAGGAAAACGATGGTATGACTTGCGGCGTTTTGGCGATTCGTACGTACTTGACTATACTCCGGCGGAGTCTGCCCGTCTGCTTTGGCCTATCAACCAAGGAGCTCTTACTAATAATCCATTGTTGAAACAGACGGTTGGTTATTAAATTTTTGTCTGATAAGTATCCTTAATTGCATAAAAAGACGGTATTCTTTATGAAATTAATAAAGAAACCGTCTTTTTATTTTCTAATTTCAATAAAAACTTTTATTTTTACACCCGTAAAATTATAAATATTATGAGAAACCCTAGCTTATTACTGCTAATTGTTGTTTTTATATTAGCACCCTTCAAGTTAAGTGCGGCGGCAGATACGGTTGCTGTCCGCGAAACCCGGATTCCTGTGTTGATTGAAAGGCAGGATAATGAGTTGTTTCATTTACGTATAGAGGCTGCTCAAAGTCAGATGCTGAATGAAGTGAAGTTGGACTTCGGCAAAGACGTGAATTTAAATGAAATTGAATCTGTGAAACTTTATTATGGTGGAACTGAAAGCGTGGAGAGGAGAGGAAAGACTTATTTTGCTCCGGTAGATTATATATCTAATAATACTCCGGGAAAAACATTGGCTGCCAATACTTCTTATTCCGTTTTGAAGTCGGAAGTAAAGGCCCCGAAGCGCGAGGTTATATTGAAAGCTGACCAAAAATTGTTTCCGGGAGTGAATTATTTTTGGATTAGCCTGCAAATGAAGCCTATTGCTTCTATCTTGTCTAAAGTGTCGGCAAAAGTGGTGGAAGCTAAGATTGACGGACAGATTGCTCCTTTGAAGATAGTTCGTAAGGCGGATACCCATTATATGGGGGTAGGCGTGCGCCATGCCGGTGATGACGGGGCTGCTGCCTATCGTATTCCCGGGTTGGTCACTTCAAATAAAGGAACCTTGTTGGGGGTATATGATGTACGCTATAATAATAGTGCGGATTTACAGGAGTATGTGGAAATAGGTCTGAGCAGAAGTACGGACGGAGGGCAGACTTGGGAGAAAATGCGCATTCCGATGGCATTTGGTGAATATGATGGTCTGCCTAAAGCACAGAATGGAGTAGGTGATCCTGCCATTTTAGTTGATAAAAAGACAGGAACTATCTGGATTGTTGCTGCCTGGACACATGGTATGGGGAATGGTCGTGCGTGGTGGAATTCACAAACAGGTATGGACCGTAATCATACAGCGCAATTAATGATGGTGAAAAGTGATGATGATGGTAAAACCTGGTCGGAGCCTATGAATATAACAGAACAGGTGAAAGATCCGTCATGGTATTTCTTGCTGCAAGGTCCCGGTAGAGGTATCTCTATGGAAGATGGAACATTGGTCTTTGCCAGCCAGTATATTGGCAGTGATCGTATTCCTAATGCCGGTGTTATATACAGTAAGGATCATGGAAAGACATGGAATATCAGCACATTGGCACGCACTAATACTACTGAATCTCAGGTAGTGGAAGTGGAACCGGGAGTGCTGATGCTGAATATGCGTGATAATCGTGGCGGCAGTCGTGCCGTTTCTACAACTACAGATTTAGGTAAAACGTGGAAAGAACATGAATCTTCACGTACAGCCTTACAGGAACCGGTTTGTATGGCCAGTTTGATTAGTGTTAAAGCTAAAGAGAATGTATTAGGTAAAGACATTCTTTTGTTCTCTAATCCGAATGATACCAAGAACCGTCATAGCATTACCATCAAAGCAAGTCTGGATGGCGGGGTGACTTGGTTGCCCGAGAATCAATTGTTGTTGGATGCCGGTTGGGGTTGGGGATATAGCTGCTTAACTATGATTGACAAGGAAACAGTAGGGATTTTATATGAAAGCAGTGTGGCCCACATGACTTTCCAAGCGATAAAATTGAAAGATATTGTAAAGACCAAATAAATAATGAAACGCTGGTTTTCTAGTTTTATTGGTATGATACTGGTTTGTGCTATAACCATAGCACAAACCAGTATCTCATTACTTCCTAAACCTCAGTTGTGTAAGGATACGGGGAAGAACTTTACTATGGGAAAGGTGAAACTTTCTACTCCGGTATTGAGGCCGGAGTGGGAAGTTTTTATCATGAATGCGGGTGGTGAGATTGTTGAACACTCATCATCGGTGATTGAAGTGGAACTGGTTCCGTCTATTGATGAAGCTAGGTTAAACCGGGATGAAGCCTATCGTCTTTCTGTTTCAAACAAGCGAATAAAGATAGAGGCTGTAACAGAACAGGGTGTGTATTGGGCTATGCAGACACTTCGGCAATTGGAGCAGAAAAAAGGGAAAAGAAGCTCTGTTGCCGGATGTGAGATTGTAGACTGGCCGGCATTCAGGATACGCGGATTTATGCAGGATGTGGGACGCAGTTATATTTCAATGGAAGAATTGAAAAGAGAGATAGAGATTTTATCCCGGTTTAAGATTAATGTATTTCATTGGCATCTTACGGAAAACCAGGCATGGAGATTGGAAAGTAAAATTTTTCCTATGCTGAATGATAGTGTGAATACTATCCGTATGCCGGGTAAATATTATACGCTGGAAGAGGCACGCGATTTGGTGGATTTTTGTAAGAAACATCAGGTGTTGTTGATTCCTGAGATAGATATGCCAGGGCATAGTGCTGCCTTTGTGCGTGCTTTCCGCCATGATATGCAAAGTCCGGAAGGGATGAAAATATTGAAACTGTTACTGGATGAGGTGTGTGAGACATTTGATGTGCCTTATTTACATATAGGTACAGATGAGGTGGAGTTTACCAATCCGCATTTTGTACCCGAAATGGTGGCGTATGTACGCTCAAAAGGGAAAAAAGTAATATCCTGGAATCCGGGCTGGCACTATAAACCGGGGGAAATAGACATGACACATTTGTGGAGTTACCGTGGAAAGGCGCAACCGGGTATTCCTGCTATCGATTCCAAATTTCATTATCTGAATCATTTTGATGTTTTCGGTGATATTGTAGCTTTGTATAACAGCCGTATTTATGATCAGGCAGAAGGCAGTGAGGACGTTGCGGGAACTATATTGGCTTTGTGGCACGATCGTTTGATTGACAATGAGTGGAATCTGGTTATTGAAAATGGCTTGTACCCCAATATGCTTGCTATTGCCGAGCGTGCCTGGAGAGGGGGAGGTACGGAATATTTTGACGGACTGGGTACGATACTTCCCTCCGAAGACACGGAAGCATTTAAAGAATTCGCTGATTTTGAAAAGCGTATGTTGTGGCATAAGGAGCATACGTTTAAAGGATATCCTTTCGCCTATGTAAAACAGACTAATGTAAAATGGAATATTACGGATGCTTTTCCTAATGGGGGCGATATGGATAAGGTGTTCCCGCCTGAACAGGAATTAAAGGATATCTATCATTATAACGGGAATACGTATGGTGTACGTCAGGCAATGGGGGCAGGTATTTATTTGCGTCATGTCTGGGGGGATATGGTTCCTGCTTTTTATGCTGATCCTAAGGAAAACCACACGGCTTATGCATATACTTGGGTGTATTCGCCCAAGGATCAGGAGGTGGGGCTGTGGGCGGAATTCCAGAATTACAGTCGTTCGGAAATGGATCTGGCGCCATTGCCTGGCAAATGGGATTATAAGGGAAGCCGCATCTGGATTAATGGTTGCGAAATATTACCTCCTGTATGGACTGCTACGCATAAGGTGAAAAGTTATGAAGTACCTTTGGGAAATGAGAATTGCGTAGGAAGATCTCCATTGGCGGTGCATTTAAATAAAGGTTGGAACAAAGTTTTCTTAAAGTTACCTATCGGTAAGTTTAAGATGGCTGAGACGCGTCTTGTGAAATGGATGTTTACCACTGTCTTTGTGACTCTTGACGGAGAAAGGGCGGTAGAAGGATTGATTTATTCACCAGATAAACAAAAATAAAATGAAACGTATTGTCTTATTGTTATTGGGATTATTATTAGCGTTACCCCAGTTTGCTCAGGAACGCAAGTATTCTACTTTTTATGAGCAGCGAGCGACTTTGTTTGAAGAACTTCCGGTTACTTCAAAAGATATTATTTTTTTAGGGAACAGTATTACCAACGGTTGCGAGTGGGCTGAGTTGTTCCAAAATAAGAATGTGAAGAACAGGGGTATCAGTGGAGATATCTGTATGGGGGTATATGACCGTTTGGATCCGATTGTAAAGGGAAAACCGGCAAAGATTTTTTTATTGATCGGTATCAATGATGTTTCTCGGGGAACGTCTGCGGATAAAATTATTTCAGAAATAAGTATGATTGTTCGGAAAATAAAGCAAGAATCTCCAAAAACAAAATTATATTTGCAAAGTGTATTGCCGGTGAATGATTGTTACGGTATGTTTAACGGGCATACATCACGCTGGCAGATGGTAAAACAAATTAATGATTTGTTGGAACCATTGGCGGTAAAGGAAGGAGCTGCCTATATTGATTTGTATAGTCATTTTGTGGAGAAAGAGACAGGCAAGATGAATCCAGTATATACTAATGACGGATTACATTTATTAGGAAAGGGATACTTGCTGTGGCGTGATATTGTAAAACCTTATGTTGACCAAAAATGAAGAAGACATTAATACTGATTTTATGTTTGTTTCTTTGTACCGTTTCATTTGCACGGAAGCGGGTGAAGGTTGCTTGTGTAGGTAATAGCATTACCTATGGCATAGGTGTATCCGATCCTGATAAGGAGTCCTATCCTGCCCGGTTACAGCAAATGCTGGGTGAAGGGTATACGGTGGAGCGTTTTGGAAAGCCGGGAGCTACGTTGCTGAACAAGGGACACCGGCCTTTTATGCAACAGAAAGAGTTTAAGGATGCATTGGCTTTTGCTGGTGATGTAGTGGTTATTCATTTAGGAGTGAATGATACAGATCCGCGTGATTGGCCCAATTACCGTGATTTTTTTATAGCGGATTATCGTGCACTGATTGATTCGTTCAGAGTGGCGAATCCTGAATGTCGTATTTTGATTGCCCGTCTGACTCCGATTGCCGACCGCCATCCGCGGTTTGAGTCCGGCACACGCGACTGGCATGATGAGATTCAGCTGGCTATAGAAACGATAGCGAAATACGCACAAGTACAGTTGATAGATTTTCATGCACCTTTATATCCATATCCTTTTATGTTGCCCGATGCTGTCCATCCCGATAAGGAAGGTGCGGCTGTCTTGGCAAAAACGGTGTATGAAGGCATAACCGGTGATTTTGGCGGTTTGCAAATGCCGGAAATTTATACGGACAATATGGTATTGCAGCATGGACGTCTGCTGACTATTCAGGGAAAAGCGGATGCCGGTGAGAAAGTAACTGTTTCCATAGACAGGCAGCAACTTCAGGCTGTGACGGGAGCAGATGGAAAGTGGGCGGTGGATGTCCGGCCATTGAAGGCGGGCGGTCCATATACACTGACTGTTTCTACAGAAAAACGGAAACTGGTCTATGAAAATGTGTTGGCGGGAGAAGTGTGGCTCTGTTCCGGACAATCGAATATGGAGTTTTATCTGAATTGGAGTGCGACTGCCGCACAAGATGTTCCTCAAGCTGCAAATAGCAATATCCGTTTTTATGATATGAAAGCCCGTTGGCGTACGGATGCGGTGGAGTGGGATGCTTCGGTACTCGATTCATTGAATCATCTGCAATATTATAAGGATACACGGTGGACAGTTTGTTCGCCTGAAACAGCCGGTAATTTTTCGGCGGTGGCTTACTATTTCGGAAAGAAATTGCAGGATAGTTTGCAAGTCCCTGTAGGACTGATTTGCAATGCCATTGGCGGATCTCCTACTGAAGCATGGATAGACCGTAGTACATTGGAATATCGTTTTCCGGCTATTTTACGTAATTGGATGCAGAATGATTTTATCCAAGACTGGGTGCGTGGGCGTGCTGCCTTGAATGTAAAGAAGTCTTTCAATAAATTGCAACGCCATCCTTATGAGCCTTGTTATTTGTATGAATCGGGTATCCGTCCTTTGGAACAGTTTCCGGTCAAAGGCTTTATTTGGTATCAGGGTGAGTCTAATGCCCATAATCGGGAGACTCATGAAAAGTTGTTCAGATTGTTGGTGGAAAGTTGGCGCAAGAATTGGGGGGATGCGGAACTTCCATTCTATTTTGTCCAATTGTCCAGTATAGACCGTCCGTCATGGACTTGGTTCCGTGATAGCCAGCGTCGTTTGATGGCGGAGATTCCTCATATCGGTATGGCTGTCAGTTCAGATAGGGGAGACTCATTGGACGTACACCCCAAACAGAAAAGAGAAGTCGGTGAACGGTTAGCTGCATGGGCTTTGAATAAAACATACGGATATAAAAATGTCATTCCTTCGGGACCGCTTTATAAATCAGTCGTATTTAGTGGAGGTGCGGCTTATATTTCTTTTGATTATGCGGAGAAGTTGTCCACTTCGGATGGGAAACCGGTTCGTACATTCGAAGTGGCAGGTGATGATGGATTATTTTATCCGGCACAGGCTGTTGTTGAAAACGGTAAAATAAAAGTATGGAGTGATAAGGTGAAAGAGCCGGAAACGGTTCGTTACGGATGGCAGCCATTTACCCGTGCCAATCTGGTAAATGGCGCCGGTTTGCCTGCTTCCACATTCCGGGCTGAATAGTATATAAATTAATAAAGATAGGTAAGATGAAGAAAACATTAAAAGTTTTGATGATGTTAGGATGCTTTCCGATGATGCTCAGTGCAAAGGAGTATAAGAAGTCAGAGAGTCTGAGTCTTGATAAGGGATGGGAGTTCGCCCAGGTCGGCCGGAATGAATGGTTGCCGGCTACGGTGCCCGGAACGGTACATCAGGATTTGATTTCTCATAATAAACTGCCCAATCCATTTTATGGGATGAATGAGCAAAAAGTGCAGTGGGTGGAGAATGAGGACTGGGTCTATAAAACTACTTTTAATGTGACAGATGAGCAACTCTCGCGGGATGCTGCCTTGTTGATTTTGGAAGGATTGGATACGTATGCGGATATTTACCTGAACGGCTCTTTGTTGGAACGTACGGACAATATGTTTGTCGGCTATACTCTTCCGGTAAAAGAGGTGTTGCGGAAGGGAGAAAACCATTTGCAGATTCTGTTTCATTCACCTGTCAAGCAAACGTTGCCCCAATGGGAAACCAATGGTTTTGATTATCCTGCTGATAATGACCATAGTGATAAGCGGGTCAGTATCTATAGCCGTAAAGCGCCTTACAGTTATGGCTGGGATTGGGGAATCCGATTGGTAACCAGTGGTATCTGGCGGCCTGTGACACTGACTTTTTATGATGTGGCACGCATTGATGATTACTATGTACGTCAGGCTTCGGTAACAAAAGATCTGGCGAAAGTTGAAAACCTCCTGACTGTAAACAGTGTTTCTGCAACTCCTCAGAAAGCGGAAGTAACCGTTGCTTATTCTTATAAGGAGGGTGAAAAGGTAACCGAACAGAAAGAGGTGACATTGCAGCCAGGAACAAACCATATTCTTCTTCCCATAGAGATACGGCAGCCTCATTTATGGATGCCTAATGGTTGGGGGGAACCTGCATTGTATGACTTTGAAGCCGTAATAAAGGTGGATGGTAAAGTGATAGCTTCTCAAAAAGAGCGTATCGGACTCCGTACAATAAAGGTGGTGAAAGAAAAAGACGATCAGGGAGAATCCTTCTATTTTGTAGTCAATGGTGAACCGATGTTTGCCAAAGGCGCGAATTTTATTCCGGATGATGCTTTGCTGCCTAACATTACTGAAGAACGTTACCGCCAGTTGTTCAAGGATGTGAAAGATGCCAATATGAATATGATTCGTGTATGGGGTGGAGGGATTTATGAGGATGATGCTTTTTATCAGGCGGCGGATGAGAATGGAATTTTAGTTTGGCAGGATTTTATTTTTGCCTGCACTACTTATCCGTCCGATCCTGCTTTTATGAAACGGGTAGAGGCCGAGGCGGAATATAATATCAAGCGTTTACGGAACCATGCCAGTCTGGCTATGTGGTGTGGAAATAATGAAATTTATGAAGGTATGCGTTACTGGGGATGGGATAAGAAATACACTGATCCCGGTATTATGGAAGGAATGAAGCAGGGTTATGACAAACTTTTCCGTGAGTTGTTGCCTCGTAAAGTAGCTGAACTTGATCCGGACCGTTTCTATATGCATGGTTCTCCGTACGAGGCCAATTGGGGACGTCCCGAAAGCTGGAAGATTGCCGACAGCCATAATTGGGGTATCTGGTATGGTCAGAAACCGTTTGAAAGTCTGGATACGGAAATTCCGCGTTTTATGAGTGAGTTTGGTTTTCAGGCATTTCCTGAAATGAAGACGATTGCTACTTTTGCCTCACCGGAAGATTATGCATTGGAATCGGAGGTGATGAATGCTCATCAAAAAGCCACTATCGGTAATTTCCTCATCAAGAAGACTATGGGACTGTATTATAAAGTACCTGAAGATTTCGATCAGTTGGTTTATATGGGTTTGGTTTTGCAGGGGGTAGGAGTGCGCCAGGGTTTGGAAGCCCATCGTCGTAACCGTCCCTATTGTATGGGGACTTTATATTGGCAGCTGAATGACAGCTGGCCGGTCGTTTCCTGGTCGAGCATTGATTATTATGGCAATTGGAAAGCGTTGCATTATCAGGCAAAAAGAGCTTTTGCTCCGGTATTGGTAGATGCTGTCAAGGAAGGGGAGGATTTGAATATTTATGTTATGTCGGACAAGCTGGAAGCGGATAAAGAGGTGACTTTATTGTTGCGTGTGATGGATTTTAATGGAAAAGTTCTGACTAAAAAGAGTATCAAGGGCGAGGTTCCGGCCAATGCTTCCACCTTATATTATAAGGAACCTTATGCGGGTATAACAACAAGTCCTCAAAATACTTTTCTTCTAATGACATTAAAAAACAAGAAAGGTGAGGTTTTATCCGAAGAAATTTATTACTTTAACCACGCAAAAGATCAGGAGCTACCGAAGACCGAGATCCGCTATAAAGTGAAGCCGATGGATGGAAAATATGAAGTGACTCTGTCTGCCAGACAGCTGGCCAGGGATGTGTTCATAGAGATTCCTGTTCAAGGTGCGAAATTTACTGATAACTTCTTTGACTTGTTGCCGGGACAGACAAAGAAAGTGATTATTACTTCAGATAAACTGAAGAAGAATGAAAAGGTTGATATAACTATCAAGCAATTAAGTGATACTAACTAATCAATTAATATCTATTATGAAAACTTTAATGGGCCTTGCAGGGCTGACAATGGCAGGTTTTATGCTTTTATCCTGTAACACAGAAGTAAAAGAAGCAAATTATCAGATAATTCCGTTACCGCAGGAAATTTCGGTAATGGATCAGGCTGCTCCGTTCATTTTGTCAAATGGAACTAAGATAATGTATCCGGAAGGCAATGAAAAGATGCAAAGGAATGCTGAATTTCTGGCAAGTTATATCAAAGATCTTACCGGAAAGTCATTGGCTGTACAAGCTGGCACAGATGGCAAGGGGATAATCCTGCAATTGGGTGGAAATGCTAAAAATCCTGAAGGATACCAGTTGAAGGTAACCAGCGACCAAGTGGTTATTTCCGGACCTACGGAAGCCGGAGTATTTTATGGCATCCAGACTTTGCGTAAATCTATTCCGGTGGCACAAGGAGTGGATATCGCTTTACCGGCGGTTGAAATCAATGACTATCCTCGTTTCTCTTACCGTGGTGCTCATTTGGATGTTTCCCGTCATTTCTTCCCGGTTGATTCGGTAAAGCGTTTTATAGATATGTTGGCTTTACATAATATGAATCGTTTTCATTGGCATCTTACAGATGATCAAGGTTGGAGAATTGAAATCAAAGGTCTTCCTGAATTGACGGAGGTGGGTTCTAAGAGAACGGAAACCGTTATCGGTCATAACTCGGGAAAATATGATGGAAAGCCTTATGGTGGCTTCTTCACACAGGAAGAAGCAAAAGAAATTGTAGCTTATGCTGCCGAACGTCATATCACGGTTATTCCTGAAATAGATTTGCCGGGGCACATGCAAGCGGCATTGACTGCATATCCTAACTTAGGCTGTACAGGTGGTCCGTACGAAGTATGGAAAATCTGGGGGGTATCGGAAGATGTGCTTTGTGCAGGAAATGATGAAACCTTGAAATTCATAGATGATGTATTGGGAGAAATTATTCAGATTTTCCCGTCAGAATATATTCATGTGGGTGGTGATGAATGTCCTAAAGTGCGTTGGACAAAATGTCCAAAGTGCCAGGATCGTATCAAAGCTTTAGGTATTAAGGCTGACAAGAACCACACGGCAGAGGAAAAATTACAGAGCTTCATTATCAATCATGCGGAAAAATTCTTGAATGACCACGGACGTCAGATTATTGGCTGGGATGAAATTCTGGAAGGCGGGTTGGCTCCTAATGCTACTGTCATGTCATGGCGTGGTGAAGGTGGCGGTATTGAGGCTGCCAAGCAGAAGCATGATGTTATTATGTCACCGAATACTTATTTGTATTTTGACTATTATCAGAGCAAGGATGTGGAACAGGAACCGGAAGCCATTGGCGGTTACTTACCTTTAGAACGTGTGTATAGTTATGAACCTATGCCGGCATCACTGACACCGGAGGAACAGAAATATATTAAAGGTGTACAGGCTAATTTGTGGACTGAGTATATTCCTACATTTAGTCAGGTGGAATATATGGAATTACCACGTATGGCCGCTTTGGCAGATATTCAATGGACAAATCCTGAACATAAGGATTATCAGGATTTCTTGCAGCGTTTGGTACGTATGGTGAAGATATATGATGTATATCAGTATAATTATGCCAAGCACGTGTTTGATGTGACTGCCCGGTTTGAGCCTAATGCGGAAACTGGTACGGTGGATGTTACTTTGTCTACTGTAGACAACTGTCCGGTATATTATACATTGGATGGCACAGATCCCACTACCGCTTCACAGCTTTATACAGAACCGGTGAAGATCAATACAAATTGTACGTTTAAGGCTATGGCTGTCCGTCCTACAGGCAATAGTCGTATTGTGAAAGAAGACATTGCGTTCAGCAAATCGACTTCAAAGAAAATAACAGCTCTACAACCTGTGAACAAGCAATATGAATTTGCCGGTATCTCTACCTTGGTGGATGGTTTGAAAGGAAATAGAAATTATAAGACAGGACGTTGGATTGCTTTTTATAAGAATGATATGGAAGCCGTGATTGATTTCGGGCAGCCGGCTGATTTCAGCAAAGTGACACTTACTACAAATGTGGAGAAGGGTGACTGGATATTTGACGCGCGTTCCATCAGTGTCGCTGTTTCAGAAGACGGTGAGAATTTCAAGCAAGTAGCTTCAGAAGAATATCCTGCAATGACTTTGGATAATCCAAACCAATTATATGAACATGTATTGAGCTTTGAACCTGTGAAAGCACGTTATCTGAAAGTATTGGCAAAGCCGGAATACAATATTCCTTCTTGGCATGGAGGCAAAGGAAATCCTGCATTTCTGTTTGTAGATGAAATTACTGTAGATTAATTGTAAAATCAGTGCTGGTGTTGCGTAGCGTTTGTCCTAAAAGATAGCTGCGCAACACTGCTTGTAAAGAATTTGTAAACTTCACCATGAAAACATGATCAGGAAAATAATATATGGCATTTATGCGATAATAGGCATGATGGTAGTGACTGCTTGTAGCAGCCGGCCGGATGTTTATGAAATATCTCTTGAGAAAATGCAGGGATTTCCTACGGAGGATGCTGGTTTTCTTAAGGGAGTTTCTGCATTATATGCGGGAGTGATTGATGGAAATTTATTAATAGCCGGAGGTTGTAATTTTCCCGATACACCGGCGGCCGATGGCGGGAAAAAAGTCTTTTACCCAGATGTATATATAACCTCTTTGTCAAATGATACGGCTTTTGAGTGGAAAAAAATAGGCCAACTGCCTCAGGCAGCAGCTTATGGAGTCACTATTTCTACTGAAAAAGGGTTAATTTGTGTTGGAGGAGCTACAGCAACCCATAGCCTGTCTGATGTTTTTCTTTTATCTTTGCAAAAAGACGTTTTGAAAAAGGATACGTTACCATCCTTACCTGCAACTATAGATAATATGGCAGGTGCATTAGTAGGACATTCACTATATATTGTCGGGGGAAATGTAAATGGCATTCCGTCCTCGGCCATGTACATGCTTGATCTGTTGGATTTGTCTGGAGGATGGAAAAAAGAAACAGATATTCCGGGTGAACCCAGAGTACAACCTGTTTGCGTGGCGCAAGACGGAAAACTTTATATATGGGGTGGCTTTGCCCCGGCTATTGAAGGGCACCAGGCTTCTTTATCGGTAGATGGATATATGTATTCTCCGGAAACGAAAGAATGGTCATCGGTTGCCACTCCGTGTGATGCAGAAGGTAATGAGATCTCTTTAGGTGGTGGAATGGGAACCTCTTTTGGCGAGGGGATGATATTGTGTGCCGGAGGAGTTGATAAGGATATATTCTTAAAGGCTCTCCAAGGTATTTATGCGGGAAAAGAATATTTGTCACATCCTGTAGAGTGGTATCGGTTTAACAGAAATCTGCTGCTCTATCATCCACAGACGAATAAATGGACTACATTAGGTGAATATGAGCAAGGTGCGCGTGCCGGAGCTGTAATAGTTTCTCAGGACGGATTCCATTACATTATTAATGGAGAACTGAAACCGGGCATTCGTACCAATGAAATTAATAGAATTAAAGAAAATAGAAGATGAGAAAATTGATTATATTGGCAGGAGCTGCATTGGGCTTGTTGTTTGCAAGTTGCACAAAGGAAGAGCAACGCACACTTTCTGTTATTCCTGCACCATTGAAGGTGGAATTGCAACAGGGAGTGTTTCCTCTGAATCCGGAAACAGGATTGTATATAGATGCGTCCGAAGGAGATAAAAAGATTTTGAAGGATTATTTGGCGGCTTCTTTCATGAAGCTGAAACCGGTAGCGGCAGAAGAGGGACATACTATTGTCTTGAAGCAAGTGGCTCAATTGCCGGAGGTAAACTCTTCCGAGGGGTATGTTCTGACGGTAACTCCTGATCAGGTACTTATTCGTGCGACTTCCGGAGCAGGACTATTCTATGGAGTTCAGACTATGCTGCAAATGGCTGATGAAAAAGGATTGCCGGTAGGAATCATTACAGACGAGCCCCGTTTTGCTTATCGTGGCTTTATGATGGATGTTTCCCGTCATTTTTTCAACAAGGAATTTATAAAAAAGCAGATGGATGCTTTGGCATATTATAAATTGAACCGTTTGCATCTGCATCTTACTGACGCTGCGGGCTGGCGTATTGAAATAAAAAAATATCCCCGTCTGACAGAATTTGCGGCATGGCGTGAGTTTCCTACATGGAAAGAATGGTGGAATAACGGACGACGGTATGAAGAAGAAGGTAGTAAAGATGCTCACGGAGGTTATTATACTCAAGATGATATCCGTGAACTGGTGGCATACGCTCAGGAACGTTTTATTACTGTTATTCCTGAGATAGAGATGCCTGCACATTCGGAAGAAGTACTGACTGCTTATCCCGAGTTGTCTTGTACACACGAACCTTACAAACAAGCCGATTTCTGTGTCGGTAATGAAAAGACTTTTGAGTTTCTGGAAAATGTGCTGACAGAGGTGATGGAACTTTTCCCGTCCGAATATATTCATATAGGAGGGGATGAGGCCGGTAAAGCCTCATGGCCCACTTGCAAACTGTGTCAGGCACGTATGAAAAAAGAGGGCTTGAAAGATGTGAACGAGTTACAGAGTTATCTGATTCATCGTATCGAGGTCTTTTTGAATGCCCACGGACGTAAATTATTGGGTTGGGATGAAATATTGGAAGGTGGTTTGGCGCCTAATGCTACTGTCATGTCATGGCGTGGCACGGAAGGGGGAATGAAAGCGGTTGATTCCGGCCACATGGCTATTATGAGTCCGGGTGAGTTCTGCTATTTTGATTCTTATCAGGATGCTCCTGATTCCCAGCCGGAAGCAATAGGAGGGTATCTGCCTTTGGCCAAAGTTTATTCATTTAATCCTGTACCCGATACTTTGAGTGCGGATAAAGTCCAGTTAGTGTATGGAGTACAAGCTAATTTATTCACAGAATATATTCCGACTCCGGAACATGCAGAAATGATGATTTATCCTCGTATTCTTGCGTTGGCGGAAGTTGCTTGGAGTGATCCTTCTGTGAAGAACTATGATGATTTTCATGCTCGCGCATTGAAAGAGGTAGAGGCATTGAAAGCTGAAGGATACCATCCTTTCGATTTGAAAAATGAGATAGGAAATCGTCCGGGAGCGGATCAGCCCATACAACACTTGGCAGTAGGTAAGAAAGTGACTTACGGACCGGATGCCGCTTATTATCCCGGCTATTCGGCCGGTGGTGATAGTGCCTTGGTAGATGGGGTGATTGGAGGCTGGACTTATGGTGACAAGCGCTGGCAAGGTTTCATAGACAAAAAAAGAATGGATGTGACCATTGATATGGAAAAAGAAACAGAAATTCATTCTGTTGGAGCAGACTTTATGCAGGTGTGTGGACCTGAAGTCTTTATGCCTTCAGAAGTAATCATTTCCGTTTCTAATGATGGTAAGGAGTTTACGGAACTGAAGCGCATGGAACACAAAGTAGTGAAGGATGACAAGGTGACTTTCACCAACTTTGGTTGGGAAGGAAATGCCAAAGCACGTTACATACGTTATCAGGCATCTTCGGGTGAATTCGGAGGTTTCTTGTTTACAGATGAAATTGTAGTGAAATAATAGAACCTATATAAACAATAAATAGCATGAAGAAACAAATTTTGTTATCGGCTGTTCTGATTTGTATCTCAGTTTTTTCTGCGGCAGCACAGAAAGAGCCGGTAGATTATGTAAACCCTTTTGTGGGTACTACTAATTACGGTACGACAAATCCCGGAGCATTAACTCCTCATGGAATGATGTCGGTGACTCCTTTCAATGTGATGGGAGTTCCCGAAGGGGATAAGGATAAAGATAAGCAATGGTGGTCCACTCCATACGAATTCAATAATAAATATCTTACCGGTTTTGCGCACGTTAACCTTAGCGGGGTAGGCTGTCCGGAATTGGGGTCATTGTTATTGATGCCTACCACCGGCAAACTGGATGTGGATTATCATAATTATGGAAGTTTCTATCAAGGTGAGACTGCAAATCCGGGTTATTATACCAATATACTGGATAAATACAATGTGAAATGTGAACTGACTGCCACCCCACGTACCAGTATGGCACGCTTTACTTTTCCTGCCGGACAAAGCAATATCTTGTTGAATCTGGGAGAGGGATTGACCAATGAGAGTGGTGCTACCGTTCGTTTTGTAAACGACCGTGAGATTGAAGGTACCAAGTTGTTGGGAACTTTCTGTTACAATCCTCAGGCAGTATTTCCCATCTATTTTGTAATGCGTATCAACAAAGTACCGGCAAAACGCGGTTATTGGAAAATGATGCGTCCGATGGGTGTGGAGGCGCAATGGGACGATACAGCCGGTAAATACAAACTCTATACTGCTTATACAAAAGAAATAAGCGGAGATGATATAGGAGTGTGGTTTACTTACGATACTACGGCGGAAGAAGTGATTGAGGTCAGTATGGGCGTATCTTTTGTCAGCATTGAGAATGCTCGTCTGAATTTGGAAAAAGAACAGCCTTTCGGCACAACATTCGACAAACTGCGTGCGGAGGCCCGTAAGAGATGGAACGATGATCTTTCCCGTATCAAGGTAGAAGGTGGCACGGAAGAACAAAAGGGAGTATTCTATACCGCTATGTATCATACCATGATTCATCCTAATATTTTGCAGGATGTAAGCGGACAATATCCACAAATGGAGGGAGACAAGATTCTGACCACCAACCGTAACCGTTATACGGTGTTCTCATTGTGGGATACTTATCGTAACTACCATCAGTTGATGACTTTGGTCTATCCGGAACGTCAGATGGATATGATACATACTATGATGGGTATGTATAAGGAACACGGATGGTTCCCGAAATGGGAATTATATGGTCGTGAAACATTGACTATGGAAGGTGACCCCTCTATTCCTGTTCTGGTAGACAGTTGGATGAAGGGATTGCAAGACTTTGACATTGACGAAGCTTATAAGGGAATGTATAAGTCGGCCACTACTCCGGGCAAGGATAATCTGATGCGTCCGGATAATGACGATTATATGTCCAAAGGGTATGTGCCGATGGAAAGCCAGTATGACAACTCGGTTTCTCATGCTTTGGAATATTATGTTGCCGACTATGCGCTGTCCACTTTGGCAGAGGCTCTAGGTAAAAAGGAAGATGCGAAACTGTTCCGCAAACGTTCTATGGGGTATAAGAATTATTATAGCAAGGATTTCGGAACTTTGCGTCCTATCACCAAGGAAGGTAAGTTCTATGAACCGTTTGACCCGAAAGAAGGAGCGAATTTTGCACCTAGTCCCGGTTTCCACGAAGGTAACGCATGGAATTACACTTTCTTTGTTCCTCATGATATCAATGGATTGGTGAAACTGATGGGAGGTGATAAGAAATTTGTCGATAAGCTGCAAAGCGTGTTCGATGAAGGAAATTATGATCCGGCTAATGAACCCGATATAGCTTATCCTTACCTGTTCAGTCGTTTCAAGGGTGAAGAATGGCGTACACAGAAATTGGTGAAGGAATTGCTGGCTAAGTATTTCACAACTAAGCCGGATGGAATTCCTGGCAATGATGATACGGGTACGATGTCTGCATGGGCTATATTCAGTATGATGGGATTCTATCCGGATTGTCCGGGTGTGCCCGAATATACATTGACTACTCCTACTTTTGATAAAGTGACCGTTCAGCTTGATCCTAACTATTGGGGCAAGAAAGAATTGGTTATCAAGAAAGAAGGACAAGGGGATTATATAAAGGAAATCAGACTGGGCAATAAGAAACTTAATAAATATTTGATTTCGCATGATGATTTGATCAAGGCAGGTGAAATTACTTTTATAGTAACAGAAAATCCTAATAAGAAATAACTATGAATACGAAACGATTTTTGTGTGCTGCGTTAGGAGCTGTTTGTTGTTTTGCTTTTATGCAAGCGCAGGTACGTACAGAGCAGACTTTCGAAAAAGGGTGGAAATTTACGCGTGAAGATAATGCGGAATTTGCCAATCCCGGTTATAATGACAGTAAATGGCAGAACGTCACCGTTCCTCATGATTGGGCGATTTATGGTCCGTTCAGTATCAATAACGACAAGCAGGAAATGGCTATCACTCAGGATGGACAGACAGAGGCTTTGGAACATGCTGGCCGTACCGGAGGTCTTCCATTTGTAGGAACCGGATGGTATCGCCTGAACTTTGATGCTCCCGGTTTTGAAAAAGGCAAGAAGGCTACTTTGATATTTGACGGAGCAATGAGCCATGCCCGTGTTTATGTAAACGGACAGGAGGCAGGCTATTGGCCATACGGTTATAATTCCTTTTATGTGGATGCGACCCCTTATCTGAAACCGGGTGAGAAGAACGAGCTGGCAGTCCGTTTGGAAAACGAGCCTGAATCATCACGTTGGTATCCGGGGGCCGGTTTGTACCGCAATGTGCATCTGGTAATCAATGAAGATGCGCATATCCCGACATGGGGGACGTATGCTACCACTCCCGTGGTGACAGACAAATATGCAAAAGTGTCTTTGAAAACTTCTTTGGTTAGCCCCAAAGGAGCCAATAAGGATAATTACCGTATTGTGACGCAGATTAAGGATAAAAACGGCAAAGTGGTTGCTACCGGGGAAAACAAGTTGAGTGTTTTTGACAATACTTTGTTTGAACAGGAGTTTGCAGTAGCCAATCCTGAGTTGTGGAGTCCTGAAACTCCGGTTCTTTATACGGCTGAATCCAAAGTATATGAAGGGAATACCTTGAAAGACGAATATACCACTCGTTTTGGTATCCGTACCTTGGAGATTATCCCCGACAAGGGTTTCTTTCTGAATGGAAAATTGACCAAATTCAAAGGAGTATGTAACCATCATGACTTAGGCCCGTTGGGAGGTGCTGTAAATGATGCCGCTATCCGTCGTCAGATTCGTATTCTGAAAGATATGGGCTGTAATGCAATCCGTACTTCTCATAATATGCCGGCTCCCGAACTGGTGGAGGCTTGTGACGAGATGGGTATGATGGTGATGGCGGAATCCTTTGACGAATGGAAATCGGCAAAGATGGCCAATGGATATCATAAAGTATTTGATGAATGGGTGGATAAGGATTTGACGAATCTGATTCGTCACTATCGTAATAACCCAAGTATTGTGATGTGGTGTACAGGTAATGAAGTACCTGATCAGTGGAGCGGCAGTAACGGTCCGAAACTCTCGCGTATGTTGCAGGATATTTGCCATCGTGAAGACCCCACCCGCCCTGTAACACAAGGTATGGATGCGCCCGATGCCGTGGTAAACAATAATATGGCTGCCGTTATGGATGTGGCCGGTTTCAATTATCGTCCCCATAAATATCCTGAAAACTATAAGAAGTTGCCTCAGCAGATTATTTTAGGTAGTGAAACAGCTTCTACAGTAAGTTCGCGTGGTGTCTATAAATTCCCCGTTGTCCGTCAGGCTATGAAGAAATATGACGATCATCAGTCTTCTTCTTACGATGTGGAACATTGTGGTTGGTCCAATTTGCCGGAAGACGACTGGATTTGGCACGAGGATAACGCATGGGGGATCGGAGAGTTCGTATGGACGGGCTTCGATTATCTGGGCGAACCGACTCCTTATTATACTGACTGGCCCAGCCATTCTTCTTTGTTCGGTATAATCGACTTGGCCGGATTGCCCAAAGACCGTTACTATTTGTACCGCAGCCATTGGAACAAAGATGAAGAGACACTGCACATCCTTCCTCATTGGACATGGCCGGGACGTGAAGGAGAAGTGACCCCGATCTTTGTCTATACCAATTATCCGTCTGCAGAAGTGTTTATCAATGGCAAGAGCCAGGGTAAGCGTACCAAGGATTTGACTGTAACGGCTGAAAATAGTGCGGATTCTGCTTCCATAGCAGATTTCAAGCGCCAGAAACGCTACCGTTTGATGTGGATGGATACAAAGTATGAGCCGGGAACCGTGAAAGTGGTTGCATACAATGAGAAAGGGGATGCTGTAGCCGAAAAGGAAATCCATACGGCAGGTAAGCCCGACCATATAGAATTGGTTGCAGATCGCAATGAAATAAAGGCTGATGACAAGGATTTGTCATTTGTCACAGTGAGAGTGGTGGATAAAGAAGGTAACCTTTGTCCCGACGCACAGCATCTCATCAAGTATGCTGTAAAAGGTGCGGGAACCTATCGTGCCGGTGCAAACGGAGACCCCACTTCATTGGAACTTTTCCATGTTCCGCAAATGAAAGTGTTTAACGGAATGATGACTGCTGTTGTGCAAAGCACCGATAAACCGGGAGAAATTACACTGACCGCAACAGGTAAAGGACTTAAATCAGGTAGGCTAGTTTTAATAAGTAAGTAAAAAGATTTGTTTCAATTTCCACTATCTGTGCCCCGCTTGATTTTATTAAGCGGGGCTTATTTATTTAAAAAAGTTAGAAAATAATTGGGGAAACCTGCTTCTAAAAATGAAAAAGTTGCTATTTTTGTTGTCAAATGTAATATGCCAATTAAAAATCCTAACTTATCATAGTATCATGTTGACCCAAATCATTAACGCAAAGATTCTTACCCCACAGGGCTGGTTGAAGGACGGGTCTGTCCTTATGCGCGACAATAAGATTTTAGAAGTTACCAATTGTGATTTAGCTGTTATCGGAGCCGAGCTGATTGACGCTAAAGGTATGTATGTTGTTCCCGGTGGTGTGGAAATCCATTGTCATGGTGGTGGTGGCGGTGATTTTATGGAAGGTACGGAAGAGGCTTTCCGTACAGCCATTAATGCTCACATGAAACATGGTACTACCAGTATTTTTCCAACATTGTCTTCTTCTACCGTACCGATGATTGAGGCGGCTGCCGAAACTTGTACCAAGTTGATGGCGGAACCGGACAGTCCGGTACTTGGTCTTCATCTTGAAGGGCATTACCTTAATATGAAGATGGCAGGCGGTCAGATGCCTGAAAACATAAAAGACCCGGATCCGAAGGAATATATCCCTATTGTAGAGAAGTGGGGCTGTATCAAGCGTTGGGATGCTGCACCCGAATTGCCGGGTGCTATGCAGTTTGGTAAGTATATCACAGGAAAAGGCATCTTGGCTTCTGTGGCACATACACAGGCCGAATATGAAGATATCCGTGCAGCCTGGGAGTCCGGTTATTCTCATGCTACACATTTCTATAATGCGATGCCGGGCTTCCATAAGCGTCGTGAGTATAAATATGAAGGTACAGTAGAAAGTATTTATCTGATAGACGATATGACAGTGGAAGTGGTAGCCGATGGTATTCATGTTCCTCCTACTATCTTGCGCCTGATATATAAGATTAAGGGTGTGGAACGTGCTTGTGTTATTACCGATGCTTTGGCATGTGCCGCCAGTGAAAGCAATGTAGCTTTTGACCCTCGTGTCATTATCGAGGATGGTGTGTGCAAATTGGCCGACCGTTCTGCTTTGGCAGGCAGTGTGGCTACCATGGACCGTTTGATCCGTACCTTGGTGCAAAAGGCAGAAATCCCATTGGAAGATGCTGTCCGTATGGCTTCGGAAACTCCGTCCAAGATTATGGGAGTATATGACCGCAAGGGCTCACTTCAGAAAGGCAAAGATGCCGATATCTTGATTCTTGACCAGGACTTGAATATCCGTGCCGTATGGGCAATGGGCAAGCTGGTCGAAGGAACTTGTACATTATAACAAAAGTGCTTTCAGCTATTTGAAACTCTTTATAGTTTGCCTTTCTGAATGAAATGAAGAATGACGAACTATAAAGA
>ENA-ORPF01000189-ORPF01000189.1-human-gut-metagenome-genome-assembly--contig:-NODE-189-length-66600-cov-9.185694_pt1 | contig 66600 bp, 72 predicted proteins | sample MGYA00242140_ERZ509070 | MGnify/ENA primary metagenome ERZ509070 (study PRJEB26280, sample SAMEA2338713) | human gut metagenome | biome: human gut; feature: human-associated habitat; material: faeces... | reverse complement strand
AACGATTCAATACGCGCAAAAAAGATGTTCGTTTCCAGTTCGTCGGCCAACAAGGTGCATCAGCTCTTGACAAGGCTGAAGAAGCCACTACTCGCCTTGACAACCTTGGCGTGGCACGCGAGATGGAACGTCAGGAGAAAGACGCGAAGGCTATCAAGTTGGCTACCGGTTGGGAGCGTGGTGGTGACGGTAAGTGGCGGTATGAGATCATGGATGGAGAGTTGAAGAAAGAGCCGAATGTAAAAGAGAAGGTTTCTTCTGATGGTGAAGTTCATTACGAAACCACCTTGGGCGAAATCCTCGACAACGAACAGCTCTACCGGTCTTATCCTGAGTTGCGCACGCTGCCTGTAAGCATACAGCAGATGGATGTAGGCGTATCTGGCATATATCTTCCAAGTGGCTACATGTCTTTGAGCATGGGGCTGTATCGCCATCGCACCCAACCGGGAGATGTGCGTCGTGAAATAGAGCAGATTGAATCCACTCCCGAGTACAAGGAATATTCCAAGTACTTTGAGGGTGATATGCCTGATGCCTATATAGGCAGAGAAGATGAATGGGAAGAGGCTATGAATGAAGCCGAAGCTAAATTCTTTGAGTCTGAATTGGGCAAGAGGTACCATGACTTGATGTGGGGCGACAAGCGCAAGGCATACAGCTATGGTTTCGATGAAGTAGGTAAAGGTGTAATCCTTCACGAGGTTCAGCACGCCATTCAGCACATTGAAGGTTTTGCGATGGGTGGGAACAGCACAACCTATCGCGAACACCTTGCAGGTTTTAGAGAGAAGTATGAAGCGTGGTCTGTTATTGATGAATTTGAAGACAAGAGCAAAGAACTTGGCGATGATGCGCGACCGATAGATGTTTACAACGCTTTGGTTAGAGAATATCAGTCGTTGGGTTTGGAGTTTGGTGATGGCTTTGCACCCAGTCGTGAAGCTTTTGACAAAGGTTTTAATCTTTGGACACGAGGCTATGACAACGAGGGCTATGAAGATGCTTATAATGAATATCAACGACTTATGGGCAAATTTGGATCAGGGGAATATAACAACCGATACGACCAGCTCGCCGGTGAGGTTGAAGCGCGTAACGTGCAGAAACGACTTCACATGACCCCCGAAGAGCGCCGTCAGTCGTTGGCGGAAGAAACCGAGGATGTGGCTCGCGAAGACCAGATTTTCATTATGGAGAATGTGGGGAAGGCTGATAGCTTAGGCGATAGTGCCTCTTTTGATGAGCATCAGAATGAAGACTTGAAAGCGGTGAATGAACGGTTTAATGAGCAACTGGATGAGTTTGTATTGGATAATGCAGACAAGATAAATTTCGATTTGGGAACTCCGTCGGAAAAGTTGCTGTTGGCCGGAGTTGCCGACAGACCCATACGTCTTCATGGCAGTAAGGTAGCAAAGAAAATGAAAAAACACGGTTTCGCTATAGAAGAATTGCGTGATCTGCCACGTGCGGTAGCCAATCCTATTGCTGTGTTTGACAACTTGGGCCGTGAAGGGAACCGTTCTGTTTTGACTGAATTAAGAACCGTAAACGGGAACTTCCTTGTTACAATTGATTTGGGTAAAGGTACTGAAGCGGACTTTGATATTGTCAGCAGCGTATTTGGAAAAAGGAGGGATAGCGTAGCAGGATGGATAAACAAAGGCTACATGAGGTATGTGGATAAAGAGAAAGCTCTGAATTACCTGCACCTCTCCGCACCAATCGCGGAAGCCTCAGATAAAGCAGAGCTTTCTTCTGCCACAAAGGTAGTGAAAGATTTTGTAAATCCCCAACTTTCCGAGGAAAATAATTTCCGCGAAGGTAAGGGGGAACTTTCCGATGATATGCTGAGCTATCTGAACGACCCGATGGCGCAGATGATGGGCAAGCCACGCGGAACGAAGAAGCAACGGGCTCAATTTGCGGAACGCGAAAGAGGCAGAATGCAAGCACACGCGGAGAAGTTGGTTGAACGTTTGCATTTGACGAATGTAGAAATCGTGACCGATGCTTCGCAGTTGGAAGGCAAGCAGCGTACGGCCAAAGGGTTCTATAATAAGCGGACGGGGAAGATAACGATTGTGCTGCCGAACCATGGCAGTACGGCCGACGTGGAGCAAACCCTGCTGCACGAGGCGGTGGCTCACTACGGATTGCGTCAGCTGTTTGGCGAGCACTTCGATGATTTCCTCGATATGGTTTACCGCAATGCCGAGGAAGGCATCCGCAGAAAGATAGCCGAAGTATCAGCCAAACACGGGTGGAACGTGCGCACGGCTACTGAGGAATATTTGGCAGACCTTGCCGAACGCACCGACTTTGAGCATGCCTCGCCGCAGTGGTGGGCGAAAATCAAGGGTTTCTTCCTGGATATGCTCCGCGGATTGGGCTTTGAAGCAATGGACGGCCAGACGCTGACGGACAACGAACTCCGCTATGTACTTTGGCGCAGCTATGAGAACCTGACGGAACCCGGTAAATATCCCACCTTCATTGCCGAAGCTCGCGACGTGGCGAAGCAGCACGCGCTGCAAGTAGGCCGATTTGCACCGACCGAAACAGCCGGCAGCCGTGTGGCCGAGAACGAAGCGTTGAGTGAGGAAGAGACGGCAGAAATTCTGTTCCGCGACGGCTCCACCTACAACTACACCCAAGTATTGGCCCGCGACCGCTACGAAAGGCGCATCAAATCGGGCATGTATCAAACGCAGGAAGCCCTTCAGGACAGCATGCTCGGACTACGCACCGCTATGGAGAGTATTCTTGAAGCCGAAGGCCGAAAGGGCGTTTACATTGAAGACATTGACGGTTTTGAGAACGCCTATTTAGGCGAGAACCGCCTATCGTCTGTGAACCAAGCCGAGGCCGAAAAATTTTCACGCGAAGTGTTTGCCCCCATGCTCGAAGAAGTCAGTAAGTTGGCACCGACAGCCGATGAACGCGCGAAACTGATAGACTACCTGTTTGCGAAGCACGGACTGGAGCGCAACGAAGTGATGGCCCGCAGAGCCGCGGCCAAAGAAGCACGCAAGGAGTTTGAGAAAGAACTGCGCACAGCCGCACGCGCGGTATCCAAAGACCCGCTTGACCAAGATGCGGAAGATGCATTGGACGACGTGAAGCAACGCATGCAGGAGAGAGAAGATGCACTCTACAGCGAAAACAGACAGAAGACGGACTATGCAGGACTTACTACGCTGACAGGCAAAGCAGCTGTGGCAGATGCAGAACTCATGGCCCATGACATGGTAGATACCTACGAGAACGCCCACGATACGAACGCCCTTTGGGACGCTATCAACACCGTGACGCAGCGGACGCTGAAGAAATCGTTTGATACCGGCATGATAAGTCGCGACACGTATGATGATATTCGCTCGATGTATCAGTTCTACATACCCCTCCGCGGTTTTGACGAACGCACGTCGAATGAAGAATACTCCTACTTAGGCGGCACTGAAAGTGTGTTTACCAGTCCCATCAAAACCGCTAAGGGCCGACGCAGCAAGGCTGATGACCCCTTTGCCTACATGCAGATGATGGCAGAGAGTGCCATTGCCCAAGGCAACCGAAACCAGCTTGTGAAGCAGAAGTTGCTGAACTTCGCCTTGAACCACCCGAGTGACCTTATCAGCGTGAGTGAACTCTGGCTCCGCCGTGACCCGGTTACAGACCAGTGGAGCGTGGTGCAACCCGGAGACCTGCCCGGTACGGACAAACTTGAAGATAGCGACACAGCCGAGATGGTGAGCCAGAAGATGGAGCAGTTTGAACAGGTGATGCAGCAACTCATGGTTCAGAACCCGGATGACTTTGTACGCCAGAAAGACCGCCCGGATATACCCTACCGCGTAGTCAATGCGCGCGAAATGCAGCAACACCAAGTGATGGTGAAACGTAACGGCAAGACCTATGTGCTGACTATCAACGGCAATCCGCGTGCAGCACAAGCCGTGAACGGACTGACGAATCCGAATAATGATATGTCGGGAGCGATTGGAGTAATGGCTCGGTCGGTTGAAAGTGCTAACCGCTGGCTGTCAAGTGTCTATACCACTCGAAATCCAGACTTCGTGCTGACCAACTTAGCGCGAGACGCAGGATATACTAATACCATGGTTTGGTTGAAAGAAGATTCAAGCTACGCAGTGAACTTCAATCGCAACTACGCCACGCGTGCCAATCTGCTCAATATGATTCGTCTGTATAGTCGCTTGATGAATGGCAAGTTGGATTTGACAGATCCTACAGAAATGCTGTTCAGTCAGTTTATTTCAAATGGTGGCGAAACCGGCTACACCGCCATGCGTGACCTTGATGCGCATAAAACGAAAATCAAGAAAGAACTGAAGAAACTTTCTTCAGATCCCTCAGTACGTAAGGTGTGGAATGCTTCATTCGATATGCTCGACCTGTTTAACAAAGCCGCCGAAAACAGTGCCCGTTTTGCCGCCTTTATCACCTCGCGCGAAGCAGGAAGAACTTTGGACCGCAGCATTTACGATGCTAAGGAAATCAGCGTGAACTTCAATAAGAAGGGAGCAGGTGCTAAATTCTTGGATAGTTATGGAGCCCAGGTTAAAAACGATATTCGAGATTTATCGTGGAAAAATCCCAATTTGTTGAAGCTGACGAAAGATGTTGCAATCTATCTGACTGTATTCTCGTCCGGTGTAGGCCGCAGTTTCTTCGCCTTCTGGAACGCCGCCATTCAAGGTTCAACGAACTTCGGTCGCGTGGTGAAGCGACACCCGAAAAAGGCACTCACCGCCATGGCCATTATGTTTGCTTTAGGACTTGCCAATGCCATGGTCGGTGCATCCGGTGATGATGACGATGATGCCGAAGAAGGAAACGGCTACTTTGACCACCCCTCCAATACCCGTCGCAGCAACCTGATGTTGCGCATAAACGGCAAGAGTTGGGCAAGCATTCCGCTACCTGTAGAATACCGAGCCGTTTACGGCATGGGCGAACTGTTGGGCAGCGTGATGAGCGGCAAGGAACGCTACACGAACCAGGAACTGGCTCACGAAGTGCTTTGTCAAGTCAGTCAGGTGCTTCCGTTGGACGTAGTAGGCGAAGGAAGCGGTGCGTTTGTTCCCACTGCTGTAAAACCTTTATACGAAGTTGTGACGAACGAATCGTGGACGGGCCTTCCGATTTACAAGCAGACAGCCTACAACGAGCGAGACCCAGCATACACCAAGGCTTACAGCAATACCAATAAGCAACTGGTGGGTATGAGTAAAATGCTCAACGAGCTGTCGGGCGGTGATAGTCAGAAGAGTGGTTGGCTAGATGTGGTGAACCCCGCCGTTGTGGAACATTTAGGCCGCGGTTATTTGGGCGGCTATTTCAACCTTGTAGACAAACTGGTTAAAACGGGTGAGACCGTTGTGGGTTCGCGCGAATACGACCCCAGCAATCTGCTCATAGTGAACCGCTTTGTGAAATCGGGCAGCGAACGTACCGCTTATCGAGCCATCAACAATCGCTATTATCAAATTAAGGCAGACAGCGAAGAACTCATCAAAGACTACAAAGGCTATAATTACGAAACTAAAACAGGAAAACGCGACTACAGCCAAAAGATAGCACAGATGAATGGTTCGCCCGAATTGTTATCGGCCATGGCAGCCCATGAATATATTACGGAAGTGGACAAGTACCACAAAGCCCTCAAGAGCGAGCAAGACGAGGTGTTGAAGAAACGTATGGAAAAAGAATTGTACGAGTTGAAATCAGCGATGATACACACCGTAGACAGCATATTGGACCAGAAACAAACGCTTCGAAAGGCTGAATAAGTAGGTGTTCAAAATTTCAGTTGTTGCCTTCGGCGAAGTCAGGCTGCATTCGGATTTGCGGTTGATTGTCGTCGGGGCGTTGCCCCTATTGACGACGTATTGCCCTTACAGGGCGCGATAGTTTTTAAACCCGGGACATTGGGGGGACCCAGGGTGTCGCAGTCCTTCGGCCTGCTTTACCCTGGGCTGAGATACCATTGCCCTTACAGGGCGCCACGGATTAAAAACCATTGATTTAGAGTATATTATATGTGTTCCGATAGGGCGCCACGGGTTCAAAACCTCCGATAGTGGGGGTGGGAGCTGGATGCCACGGGTTCAAAACCTCCGATAGTGGGTGAAGCCGGGTGATATAGTGATATGGTTTGTATTTGATAAAACGAGATTGGGATATGAAGCAATTTGAGATATATTTTGATTGGGGTGAGTTGCTTGTTGAGGTGGCAGCAGAGACGTTTCATCGCGGTAAGGTTATTGAGAATGGTGAGAATTATCGTCTGCTGCATGAGCTGATGGCTACGGAGGATAATAAGGTTCATGTGGAGAAGCTATGGGGGAGTGCTACAAAGGCGTTCGGGGAACTGGGACGTGCAGTGGGAGAGTATGTGCGCGGTTCGTCGGCTACGACCGGTTCCCATACACCGGGTTTTGAGGCTTCGGATATGATCCTTGAACTGGAAATGCCGAATAACTGGAACAGTGGACTTGGCAATAGCTTGGCGGAGGGCGCACATGCTTATATGCGTAACCGCATGCTGACGGAATGGTATGCTGTGACGGAACCGGAAATGGTACGTGTGTATGCAGAACTTGCTGCGGCTTCCCTCAGAGAGGTGGTGATGGCTGTGCATAGCCGTGTTCGCCCCGTTCGCCCCGTGAGGGGATAGTTTGACGTGTGGTTTGCTCACCTTATGGATGAGGCGAGCAACACTGCATGAAGTCGGATTGTTTTAAATTATATGTTTAAACTATGAAGTGTACACTGACGAGACAGACGGATTACATCGGATTGCGTATGTTGTTTTACCGCGAAGAATTGGTTTATGACATACGGAACCTTGCGTATATCGAGTCGCATGGGGTTCCTGATGAGGTTCCTCATCCGAAACATCAGGTGGCGGATATTGGTGAGATGGGGAACGCTGATAGACTGCACCGAATTCTGAACTTGAAGTATTATGAATGCGTGGAAGCGTTGCACCGATACAGCCATTCGGCCCTTCGGAATGGGGAAGAGGTGGACGACCGCCCTTCGGAAGATGGTAATTATTTGATGGAGCTGCGAGTTCCGGAGACTTTTTCGCAGACAACGGCACATTACCTGAGTGAGTTGATTCATGAGTATTTGGTTTGTTCGACGGTGGCGGACTGGCTGGGGATGGTTTACCCGGATAAGTTGCCTATATGGTTGCAGCGTGCTGAGCAGGCGAAGGTGAATATGAATAAGGTGCTAGGGCACAGAACGCGGAGGGTTCGCAGGGTGCAGCATTGGTTGACGTGATGACGGTTTTTTTAGACGAACACGGATTGGTGGGATGACACGGATTTTTTCGATTTTGCGTACGGATTCGAGGATTTGAGAACAGCCCTTACAGGGCGCCACGGGTTTAAAACCTTTGATAGTTGGGGGTGGCTGATGGTTTGCGGTAGTGGTTTCCGAACACGGATTGTACGGATTGTACGGATATGTTTGTATGGATTGGACGCGCGCTGTCGCGCAGCTATGGATAGTACGGATTTGCGGACGGTTTGCGATTGGGTATAACAAAAGCCTCTCTGCCCTTGGTTGGGTCGGGGGCTTTTGTGTTACTTTGCTCTTTTTTTCTTTTCCTGTTTCCTATTTTCTTTTTTCCTTTTTCTCGGCTATGTTTTTAGCGTAGTCGGTTGGTTTGTCGTGGTATGAACTGAATGGAAGCACCGTTGATGGATTCGTCGGGGTTGAGTGTGGCGAGCGTAGCAATTCGGAAGAACTTGTAGGGTGTTCCGTGAATGTTACGTACTTGGTTGTTGGTCGAAGATGCGATGAGGTGCCAGTGTGTGAAGTTGCGAGCGGCATAGATGATGGTGTTGATGTGAGTAGGTGCGAAGTAGCCCCGCTGAATGACGGTGCGTAGTGTTTTGAGCATGTCGGGCGATTGGAGTTTGATGGGACGCGTACAGTAGAGACATGCGGTTGGTTCGCGTTTGAGGTTTGTGAGGTCGAGTACTGCGCCCGAAGCATCGGTTGCGATGGCTCCCGGATATTCGTTGAGGTGGCTGGTAAATTCCGAGAAACACATGCCCCACATTTTGGAACGTAGCGAGAAGACGTATGCATAGGTGATACCCGGTGCGTAGAAGAAGAGACGCTGGTTCGGGTAATCGTAGATGATACGCGCCTTTTCGGAGAACTCGGAGAAAGGTTTTGTCGGCAGGCAGTTGTCAGTAAGTGAGGTATGAGCCAGCGCATTGTGGAGTTTGTGAAAAGCCGGGAGTGAGAGCAGGTTGAAAGGCGTGTCGGAATCGATGATTTCAGAGATACAGGAAGTTTGCGAACCCTGAATGATCATGAGACCACGAGCGGTGACAAAGAGCACTGCATCGTCGAGCTGCGTGATGTGGTCGCGGTTGGTGCAGACGTCGCGCGTGATGGGCTGACGTGCGATGTAAGTGCCCGTGTCAGAAATCTGCATGGCCCAGATGCCCTCGTCGGTGAAGGCATAGAGCGGAAACTGTCCGAACTGCCCTTCAGAAAGCGCCTTGGCCGCCGAAGAAAGCGCATAGATTTGTGCAGCCGGTATTTGCGAGAGCAGCGTGTCTGGGAAATTGAAAGGCGAAGCCACCTCGGACTGCAGAATGTTGTTGGTGTAATGTGAAATATCGTCGGTCGACGGCAGCGTGTAGTTGTCAGACTGGCTATCGACCGCCAAGATGGGCGAATGGTCGCTGAGCGGAGTGTGCAGCCAATATGCCCCGTTGAGAAACTGGTGCTGTTTGAGATTCAGGATTTTGATGTAAGCAGTTTGCGGCGCGTTGGTGTGATAGAACGCGATTTCAGCCTTGTATGCCCCGTTGTGCGGATAGAAGAACCATAGTGCAGCCGTAGTGCTTTGCAATTTTTCAGGTGTGATTTGCACTTTTTTTTCACCCAGAGCCGTTTTGATGTAGACCGTGATAGCCTTGATAATCGGAGCATTCGTATCGTAGACCCCCGCCGTGTTAAGTTGTTCGGGCATAGAAGGCGCAGGGTGCTGCATTTTGAAGTTGTAGAGATGCAAGCGTTGGTTGTAAGTAGTGAGCGAAGCATCGAAGAAGCGCGTGTTAGCAAGCGAGTTGTCGGTAAGTTTCGGCAGAGTTAGCAGTGCAGAAAGCGTATTCGGTTTGATGTCGACGTTGGCAAAAACAGGCAAGTTGAAATCGTCGGTTCTTGGAATCAGTTCTTCCGGTTTAAAAGCATGAATGCGGTAGAAAGCATTGATGCTTTCGATTTGTTCGAGCATGTTGTCGTTCGGAGCCACCTGAATGATGCTGTGGTTCCCGTTGTCGCCAATCATTGATTTTACGCCAAAGACTTGATTAGCCCTGTCGAAGAGGTCGTGTTTGTCGCGCCCTACGCCCAGTGCATCCTCCGGCAGAAGCAGCGCATAGGCACAGTCTGTATTCGAAATTTGGTCGTATTCGTTCGGTTTATAGAATAGGTGATTGAAAAGCATTTCCGTATCCTTATACTCTGCCCCCTGTTTATACGGATAGATGGGCGATGAGCAGAAGACTTCGACAGATTCAATGAAGTCGTTCCACTTTTCATCAATACCGCTTATGACCGCATATTGCAGGTTGGCGATGAAAGCATAGGCCTTGATGCCTTTGCTGTCGTAGTACATGAACGGCACATATCCCGAATTCGGAACGAGCAATATGGGTTCAGAGATACGCGCGTAAGATCCGTCGGTGAGTTTGACCGCGTAACGAACGAAGAAAGGGAAGATGAATTTGTTCTGCTCAGTGGCCTGCTGCGCGACGAACTTGTTGGCCGACGCCATGATAGCATCGAAGTTCTGTTTTTCGTACTTGACGTAGGTAGCCGTGATGTTGGCCGAAGCCCCCTGGTAGAAGGTGATTTTTACACTGAGCGTAGTTCCAGCGCCAAATATTTTGTTGGCCACGACGTAGTAGTGCGTGTATTTTTTGTTGGTTTTGAAGTATGCGGTTTTTCCCGTTTTGGAAAATGTAGCAATAAGTTCATATCCAGTGCCAGCGGCATTGTATTCAGTGCCAGCGAAGAGCCAGAGCGCCCCAACGTTTGTTCCGCTATAGACCGCTTTGTATTCGAAATTGTCGTTCAGTGCTTTCGAGAACTGCGTGATGTCTGATTTGTACTGCTTTCCAAACTCAGCCACCGGTGCAGCATGAGAGATGGTGAGGTAGTTTTCGAACATGGCTTGCGGCGTGGTGAAGTCCTTGTTGAAGCTGAGCGTTTTTTGGTCCTCCTTGAGCACCACATTAGCAGCGAGCGAGAACTGCAGTTCAGGCTTTGGCAGTAGCGTACCGAGGTAGTTGTATTGTTTGTTTTTTCGGAAGATGTAGTGCAGGTTGAGTTTCGTTGCTTGCTATGGTAAGGAATGGTTGTTCATTATGTGCGAGGAACGACGTTGTATGGTTCTCGTTAATTTGAGCGATGATGTATAGTGTTTCGTTGTTAGGTTTGTGAATGTAGATAGCCTTTTGATTGTTTTTGAGTTTGAAGATTTCGGTAGGTTTCAGGATGGGTTTGAGAGTGCCGTCCTCAGGGATAAGGTTGAAGAGAGCAGCCATGTCACCGTCGGGCGCGTTGTAGTCGTTGGCAGCGGCGGTGTATTGAGTGAAGTTGATTTCGGTTGTGATTGGTTCCATGTGCGTTTTTTAAAAAGAATGTTTTGTTGGCAAAGTTAGGGGGGTGTATGCGGTTTGTCGGTGTAAGTTTTGGTTTGTATGTTGATTGTTGTTCGGTATTTGCCGGTTGATTTGCGTTCGATTTGCGTTGGTTCAAAAGTGTTAGATGATAGGGTGGGGGGTATGGTGAAAAGGAGGGCGTTTGTGCGCTCTCCTTTTTTTATGCTTGTGAATTGTTCGCAGGTTGCTTGTAAATCGTTTGTAAATTATTGGTTACGAGGTTGTGATTGTGTTGAACTGTTGTGTGAATGTTGGGTAGTGTTTGAGCCAATAATCGAGGTTTTTTGGTTCAATGTTGGCGTTTTTTGCAGCTTCAGGTATGTTGTGTGTTAGTTTGTAGTGTTGTAGGAATTTTTGCTGTGAAATTTTGATGATGTTCTCGCATTGTTCGCGGAATTTACGGTCGTTGTTTCGGTAGGAGGTGCAAAGTTTGTGATTGAATCCGAGTGCATCGATGGCGGCTGCGAAGTTTTGGTGTATTTGCAGCTGTTCGAGTAATAGCTGTTTGTGGGATGCTTTTATTTTGTTGTATTCGTTAGAGAATCGTATGTCTGTTGTAATCCACCCTTTGATTTCGTTTGGGTCTATGTTCAATTTTTTGGCGGATTCGTTGAGCATGACCCCCGATTGATACTCTTTGAGGATTTGTTTTTTTTCGTGAGCGTGTATGTTGCTGTAAGTGTCTTGAAACTTCTGTTGAAATTGTTTGTCGTGCCTTTGCCAGTTGTAAGGCAGCGATTCAGAGATACCTGTGATTTCGGCCGCTTGTTTGATAGTTTTGTATTTTTTGAGATTGTGCAGGAATGAGGTTTTCAGTTCTTGTTTTGTGGCAGAGGGTGTGCGTTGCACTTTTTCCTGTTGGTGTTCCTTGCCTTTAGGCAGTATGCTTTGTGTGATATGTTTTGGCAGTTTGAGTTTTTTACAATTATCGGTGATGAGTTTGATGAACGTTTCTGGTTTTTCGTTGTTTTGTTCGTCGTTTCGCAGAATGTCGATTAAGAACTTCTGTTTGTCGGAAAATGTGATTTTTTGATTTTTAGTATTGGTGTATGCGCTGCATGGCATGTTGAATGTGAGGAATTCCTTGTCGTTGCATTTGAGGAATTTGGTACATGTGGCGCATGGCGTTTTGGGCAGTTCGATGTAGTTAGCGAGTGTTTGCTGTACTTTTTTCACATAGCGTAAGAATTCGGGTGTCATGGTTTTAAGGGATAGGTTTGATGATTATTTGGCGCGAGAATTGTTGTACATTATCTTCGGCATACTCGGTAGTCAGCGAGATGGGTTGTTCGTTGAGCAGTCGTGCTACTTCGGAAGGTCGGAGAGTGACAGGCTCGATAAAAATGCAGTTGAAGTGAATGATGCATTGTGATAATCCATGGCCTAAGGTACGTTCAGCCCTTGTGATGTGTGTTGTGTATTTTTTTGTTGGGTTGCCGCCTTTGGTTTGTGAGACTTCAACTTTGAGTGTGGTGAGGAGGAGAATGGTGTGTGCGTTGATTATGTTAGCCATGTATGGTTGTGTATTTTGCTGTCAGCCTACTGAAGGCTGACAGCGATTGTGATGGTTATTTGCCTGTTGATCCGTAGCCTTTGGTGCCACGTTCGGAGGTAGAAAGTTCGTTCATTTCGGCGATTCGGCATGGCGGATAAGGCATAACGATGAGTTGCGCGATGCGTTCGCCCGGTTGGTACTGTGCGTCGGGGTTGTGTTCTTTGGTATCGGGGTTGATGTACTTTCGCATGGTGACGGTGATTTCACCTCGATAGCCCGAGTCGATTACAGAGACCCCGTTTGCCTGAAAGAGGGAAGTTTTGCGTATGGAAGAGCGAGGGAAGATGAGGCCTACGCAGCCAGATGGGATTTCGATGGCGAGACCGGTTCCGTAGATGATGTTCCCGTTGTTGTCGTCGGTTCGGGTAGTGGCGGTGAGGTCGAGGCCCGCGTCGGAAGGGTGGGCGTAGGTAGGGATTACGGCGTTGGGGTGTAGGCGTTTGACGAAGAGATTGATTTCGAATTTTTCAGACATAGTTGTTTGTTTTTATAGAACACGGATTGGTGGGATTAAACGGATAGGTTGGTTTGTTTAGATTTCGTGAATTTGAATGTTGTGGACGTGTAGCATGAGTTTTCGTTTGATGATGTATTCTTTGGTACGCACCCCCTTTGTGTCCTCGACGACGGTTTGCCCGGAGGCATTGTCGGTACATTAGTCGCGCTTTGTTGTGTTCATGAGGTTTTGTGGCGCGCAGGGAAATGATGTCAGCTCCTTGTTGTAGGAGTGTGATTGCAAGTTTGAGGTCAGTGGAGCATAGGTTCATTGAGTTTTTGGAAGAGGGGAATAGGTTGCAGTTGGTTTGTTGTTCGGTGAAAAATATCGCATTGGTTGCGGTATGGGCATTTACCGGCTTTGGCTTGCAGGTGCGCTTTGTGCCAGAGCGCCCATTCGGTGCATCCATCGGCTGTGAGGAACTTGATAAGCTGCATGCAGTTGAATGCCCCTTTGTCGTTGTCATTTTCGTCGTGGAGGGTGACAAGGCCGTTACTTATGGGCTTCATGGGGAGGTGTTTGGTAGTTGTTTTTTTGCATGAGGTTGCATATAGAAATCGCCTGGGTGATGATGTTGGCTATTGGTTCGTTTTCATCCATTATGGAGACTAAGGCTTTTTTCAGCATGTTTAGGCTGTCTGTGGCAATAGTTGATGAGAAATTGTCGTCTTCGATGAGCACGACGAAGGCGGTTCGGTTTTCGGGGTCAGCTTGTTGCCAGTTTTGAATTTGTTCGATGAATTGGTTTTTGTCAGTAGTATTCATATTGTTAGTTTGTTTTGTTAGAAGAAAGACCGTGCTTCGCGGTGTATGGCCGTGACGTTCGTTGCGGAGGTTTGCGAGGTGTTTTGGTGTTGTTGAAGCTCATGGTTTGCTGGTTTTCTGGTGTGGTTTCGTTCGCACCATAGTCGTGCCATTTGCCGCATCATGTCGGGGAACTTGATGTTGTAGTAGTCGGCTATTTTTTGCAGTCGGTTATAGACAGCCGGTGTTACGCGGAATGTGATTTTTTTGCAGAGTGTCGTACCTTCGGCTTGTGTGTCGAAAGACGTTTCGAAATCAGCCATCATACCTTCGATGAGTTGGCTGATGTCGTGTTCGATTCCCATGTCGCGAACGATTCGAGGGAAGAGAACGGAGAAGTCGCGCAACATGAATTCTTGTGCATTAGGGTCTTGTGAGATGTAAGTTCGTGTGAACTCACGCCCTATTCGGTCGATTTGTTTTTCGTAGTCGGAAAGCATTCTGTTGAGCATGTGCCGGTTGAATCCATACATACAGATTGTGTCCTGCGCCTCGGTGAAGACCATGTTGGCCGCTTTTGCGAGGTGGTGTGAGGCAGTGATGAGTTTTCCGATGCGATGTATGATTCCTTTTTTTTCGAGTTCGGAAACGCATTTGTCGGCCATGCTTCTTTTTTGTTGCAGTGTAAGTTTTGTTTGGGACATGGTGACTTATTTGTTGGGGTTCGATTTTTACAAGTCGATGTGGTAGTCATTTTTCATTTTTTCCCAGCTCGCAGAGAGAAGGTCGATGAGAGCTTCGGCTATTTTCGGCTGATTCTCGTCGATGGCGATAGAATGTAAGATGTGTGCCAGTGCTGCGAATGTGGTTTCGAAATTTCCAAGGACGGTAGAGCCTGTGGCTGTTACGTTGTCGGCGGGTACACAGCCCTTGGTGTCGATAATTGAGTGTTGCGCGAATCGGTAGGCGGCCAGCATTCCGAGTTCCGGGTATTGGAGTTGCAGGGCGCACATGCGTGCTGAAATTTCTTCGAAGACTGTTGAGATTTCGTCTTTTGCTTTGAGGGCTTCTTGTTTTGTCATTGGTTTGTTGTTTTTAGTTAATGGGTTTTATGTGGATGGTTATTTTGAATTTTTCGGCCGTTGTTCGCTCTATTACATTTTCGATTTCGCCGTGCAGCCAATCGCCGAGCAATGCTTTCACCTTCTGGTTGGTGCAGCCCCGGCCGTCGTCGTCGTTGAGCGCAGCTATGCGCAGCCCACATTCGGTGTCGGTGAGTAGTACTCCGTTGTCAATCAGTTCGTATTCAATTTCCATAATTTTAGCACATACGTTTGTCTTTAAATCCAACTCCGACTGTACCATTTTTAATCGCGTCGGAAATTCGTTTGTCAGCATTTGAAATTGTACATACCTGCTCGCCACAAGTCATAATTGTTGTCATGCATTTTATTTCGTCGCACAACTTCCAACATCTGCATACTCGTGCTTCTGGATTTGCAAGCCTCGCCTTTCGAAATGTGGAGTACGTGCTCCACGTACCTTCATTGTAAAAGCACTTGTTGTACTCTACGGCTTCTGGCTTCTGCCGTGGCTTGGCAAATTCAAGGTCTTTGCAATTTTCTTCGAATACATCGCCTTCGCGGCCGTCAAAGTCTAAGTAGACAGTGCCGTCTTCGAAGACGGCGACTACGCGCATGGGAAATTTGGTGCGAGGGTTGCAAACGATGTCGCCAATTCTGAGGTCTGTTATTTTTATTTTATTCATTTTCTTCGTTATCTTCGTCAATGATTTCAAAATCTTGTACGTTCATGCCGAGTTTTTCAGCAATTTCAGCCTTTGTAATCGCTTGCTTTTGCGGTCTTTTCCATAGAAGTTCACCGCTTCTCAGATAATCAGTCTGTGTAATTCCCAAGATTCTGACAATGCTATCTTTTTTTATGCCTTTTAAAAACTGCCTTAGTCCTTTGGCGTACGAAACCGCAAAGCCATTGGCGGTTGGGAATAAAATGCCTGTTTCGTCATCCTCAAACTCCAATACGTAGCCAGGCTTTAGCTTAATGCCGAAAAGTGTATTTTTGTTTGGGTCGTATCTTTCTGGGGCGTCAGCTGTTCCGAGCAAATGTTCATTGCCTTCGTAGGGTATGCAGTTTTTCCATCTATAGAAATGGCCTTGAAAAGGATATTGCTCATTGCCTTTTGCTACAAACGAAGTTATGCTCCATTCTTCACATTCAGCATCCCGGCATAATACCACATCGTTTCGCTCGAAGTATTCTACGGGGTATCCGTAATTATCGCAATCTTCCTCCATTTTGTTTTCTTTTGTTTGAGTTTGCGATTGTTCGGTCTGTTTCGGTAAGGAAGGTTCGCTGGTAGTGTCGATTAGATGTTCGTGGCCTTCGTAGGGGATACACTGATTAAAGTCTCTTGTCAGGCACTTGTAAGGGCATTCAACACCGCGGACATAGTGAGAGAAGAAGTCGATTTGCCATACATGCTGATCGTCATAGCGTACGAGGACTTTGTCGAAGGGTTTGAAATTGCAGTAATTTTCCATGTGTTTGTGGTTTGTTATTTTGTTGTTTTTGCGTTATGCGCAGACTAATGGTTTGATGGTTACGACTACGTCGATGAGTTTAGGTTCGTCGGTCCATTGCATGGCCGGTGCGTTGATTTTGGTGAGCAGGCTGTCGAGTTCATCGGGTGAGAGTGTGAAAGACTGTCCGTTTGCGACCCATACGGTGCGTATGCGTGTGGGCTTGTTGGCGAAGAGCGATGCGAGTCCGTTGGCATCGACGGCGAGGTACCATCTGCCGTATGATTGTATGTTCATGGTTGCTATTGTTTGGTTTGGGGTGCGCGTGAGCTTTGTAAAATGGCTGAAATGACTATTTGCTTTGCTTCTGCGCGACTTTTGTTTGTTTGATGTAAGAAGATTACCTTAGATAGAGAAAGGCTGTTAGAGAGGATTTTTTATTTTTGTTGTTTGTTGATTTGGTTGATGATTTGTTCGGACTGCATTTGCTTTCCCTGCGCTGCGAGGATTTCGCGGTAGCGTTGGAAGGAAATGGCTTCGACGGCCCGTTCGGAGCGTTCGCGCTGTGCCCGTTCGTTTCGCTGCTGTTCCAGCAGCTGGTCGATGATGCGAGCGCGGTAGGCGAGAAACTTAGAGAGAGCTTCGGTGACCACGAGAGGGTCAGCATTGCCGTAGAACTTACCGAATTTTCCGAGTTTGAAGAGCCGGAAGAAGTCCATGAGTTCGGATAGTCGGAGGAAGTAGTACTCCGAGAGGATGAGCGCCGCCTGCTCCTGCAGTTGCTCCTGCGAGAACTTGTCCTTGACACCGGCATACTCGGCCAGCGAGTGCAGCTGAGCGATGAGCCATGCGATGGCCGTTTCGGCCCGGAAGGTACGGCTTACGAGAGCCAGTGTCGGGGCGGGGTTCTGGTTTGCAGACTTTGACGAGTTGGGGAGGTAGGAGCGGTACATTTCGCTGTCGATGGCGTAGATGCGCCCTCGGATTTGCGTGATGTCGTTGCCGTCGAGCTGCGAGAAGCGTGCTGCGAGCATGGTTGATGTTTGAGGGTTGAAGGCCAGGAGCAGGTCTTCGGGGGTGGGGTAGGAACGTCGGAGCTGAATGGCCTCAGTCGGCAGGTGTGCCGTCAGCGGCATGTGCGCTTGCGAGGAGGCGGTTGATGGTTCCGATGGTTTCGGCTTCGCGCTGCAGCGGCATTGCCTGCCTGAGGCATTCGGTGGTTAGAGATGGTTTCATGTTGATTTTCGTTTTCGATTCGGAGGCGGATTGGCAGCTCTTGTGCGTCTTCCGGCTCGGCATGTGAAGAGTACGCCTTGCGCATCCACGAACAGAAGTGACGTTTGGCATCATTGATATTGTCGTGAGATTTGCCCTCATACTCGCAACGGCAGTGGTTGAGGAAGGAGTCGAGGCGTTTGCCAAGCTCGTCCTCGCGTATGTGGAACTGCATACATACCGGTTCTTTCCAAGAACGATCGGCACGCATTTCTTCAATCTCCTGTTCCAGCGTGAGCGTGTAGCCGGGCGTGACGTTGGGCTTGTCAGAAATGGCAGACGAGACAGCTCTATCCTTAGCAGGGCGACCGCCAAGTTTGCCGAACTTCTTGCCTTTCTTGCCGCCCTCAGAGCGTGCGTTGTTGGCATCCATCACTGGCTTGATAAGTATGAAGACCCCCTTGGCAATGTCGGATAGTCCTTTAGGTTCCTTTCCGTTAAGGGCATACTCCACGATAGCCGGGTAAATCTCGGCCTGTACCTCTGAGGGCATACACTTGATAGCCTCAAGGAAACTGCGATAGAATATAAAACTGTCTCGTGCCATATAAATCAAACCTCTTTAATGCGGATGCCATGCACATGCAGCATGAGTTTCCGCTTGATGATATACTCCTTTGTTCTGACTCCCTTTGTGTCTTCCACGATGGTCTGCCCGGTAGCCTTGTCGGTATAAACGAAATCGGCTACATAAGAGCAAGGACGTTCGAGAAGGACACGTGTAGGACGATTTTTGAAATCTTTGCCACACTCACCGTATTGTGCAGGTATCAACAGGTATGATACCTGCTCCCGAAGGTCGGAGATAAGTCCGGCACGCTGCATCATGCGTAGTTCGCCAGCTCGGTAGTGCTCCTTCTTGGATGCGTGGGATCCTACGCGCTTGTTGCCGTACTTATTTCGGCCTTGGAAGGCATGATTATAGAACTTATCCATTAGCTGTGTTAGGCTTGTAACGGAAGATGTCCATAATCTTAGTCTCGTCGAGCGTAGCAATCTCGAAGTCCATGACAGAACCTTTCATGTGTTCAACAACACAGAAGTGTGCATTGTTGATGTCGGAGGCACTGACGATGAAGTGAGTAGTGGTCTTCTTCTCCTTGCTAGACTTTTCATCAACGGTGATGAACAAAAGTTTTGCCTTGAACCACTTGTCGGCAGAGTCAGCACCATTCTCGACAATCTCGGAGTAGTTGGTGCGTTTGATAGTGACCACATCGAAGTCGCCAGATATGTACGGTTCCATTTCCTTTGTGATGCGTCCTTCAGCCTCGGCAAACGAGCAAGCATCAACAAGGTACAACTCTGTGACTTTCTTATTCATGCCGTTCTCCATCGTCCGCTCGTAACGGATACCACATTCATATAGCATCATAGTGTGGCCTCCTTTCCTTCGTTGATAGCCTTTATCAGTTCCTTGCTTGCACGGAGCTTGACAGACGTGTGTGCTGGGATAACCAAAGGCTTGCCGGTATTGAAGTTGTGTGCTGTGCGCTCGGCTACCTCAACCGGGGTGAAGGTGCCGAAGCCACGGATAATAACCACTTCACCCTTGGCGAGTGCTTCCTTGATAACTCTGAGTGTGCCGTCGATGGCTTTCACTGTTGTTGAGATGTGCAGTTTCTCAGATACTGATACCTCACGTGCTAATTCATTCTTTGTCATGATAGATAGAGTTTAACTTGTGAATATTTATTTTGCGATAAATTCATTTTCTACTTTCAGTTGTTCCACCTGTTGTTGCAGCTTGGCTTGTGCCTGTTGCGCACGATCGCGCTCGGCACGCGCAGACACGATGCACATGGCACTTGCCGCAGCCCCTATGAGTATAACAAGTGCAAGGGCGAACCATGAACGCCGGGTGACGAAAAAGTTGATTGTATTCCAGACGTTGACTGCTATAATGGCATGACAACGTATGAGCTGACGGAACGCCTGAGTGGTGGTCATTGATGTTTTCATATTGTTGTGATTTGATTTTGCCGTTTCTTTAGTTTAACGATAAGTTGTCTGATGCACCATGCACGGCTGGAATAGCGCAAGCCTTGCTGTGCATCGTAGAGTGTTGCTGCATCGGTGAGATACTTGATGACCTTTTGCAGGTCGGTCTTACATAGGTCAGCCATCGTCGTCCGGATTGAGGAAGAGTGACGTAAGCTGGTCGAAGTACATTTCATCCTGTGGGATGTCGTCGTCGGTTGCCATTATCTGGTTGGCGATGGACTTCTTCTTGTGGATGATGGCATAGAGGGTGCGGTCGATGGTTCCACGGCCAAGGAGGTAGTAGCACGTCACGTTGTCCTTTTGTCCGATACGGTGTGCGCGGTCTTCGCATTGACAGCAGTCGGCATAAGTCCATGGGAACTCAACGAAAGCCACGTTTGACGATGCCGTGAGTGTGAGACCCACGCCAGCTGCCTTTATGGAGCAGACAATTAGCTGTGCTTTCCCGGACTGGAACGCATCGACGGCAGCTTGTTTCATCATCATGGAGTCGCGCCCGGTAACAGATACAGCCTTTGGAAACGCCTTTTTTATCTCATCCACAATCTCATGCAGAGAGCAGAAGAGAATGAGTGGCTTGCCGTTGGCGAGGAAGGTGCGTGTGAAGTCGATGGCTTGTTTCACCTTGCCTTTGGCAGAGAGCGAGCGCAGCGTCATGAACTTGACAAGAGCCTCCATGCGCATCTTGCGTCGTATGTCGATGTCGTCGCACTCGGTATATGTGCGCAGGTATTCTGCAAGGTCGGCTTCTGCAAGCATATACTCGTCGCGGTTGCTGATGTCAACGATGAGGTCGGTGCGCGTCTTGTCTGGTAGTTGGGTGAGTACTTTAGCCTTTTCGCGACGGATCATGCAGCGTGCATAGAGTTCAGCAGAGAGCCGGTCGAGGTTGCGCGGAGCGTCGTCCTCATCATTTCCTCGTCTCTCTTTGGAGATTTCGCCACCGCCGTACTCGGCAAGGAACTTAGAGCGTCCACCGAACTCAGGCAAACGTCCCATGATGGAAAGCTGTGCTATGAGGTCGGCAGGACGGTTGACAACCGGTGTTCCTGACAGCAAAATGCGATACTCCTTGCCTTCAGCAATGCCACGTGCAAAAATGGTTTGCTGGGCTGATGGGTCTTTAACGCGGTGACTCTCGTCTATGATGATGGACTTGAAGATATTGATGTCCGGCGTGAAGACCACATCTTTCAGCCGGAACCCACCACGTGAGCCTCCCTTGATGTCCCACACGAAGTATTTACGCAGAGACTCGTAGTTGACGACCGCCACCTGCTGCATGCCCATCCGGAGAAGATAAGGCCATGTGGTAAGCACGGAATTGTCGAGCACAAGGGCTTTCTTGTTGGTGAATTTCTCGAACTCGCGCTGCCAGTTGATTTTGAGCGAGGACGGACAAATGACCAAGCAGGGGTAAGCGTTGGAACAATCCACGACACCGATGCTTTGGAGCGTCTTGCCAAGCCCCGGCTCGTCACCGATGAGGAAACGATGCCAGCGCAGCCCGGCAAGAATGCCCTCCTTCTGATAGTCGTAAGGCTCGACGCGAAGGTTATGTATCAGAGTTTCAGCCATAAGCATTGATTGTGTGTTTTGAAATCGTTATGTCGTAGCCTTGTATGTATGCTTGCTTGCGCAAGTCGGCGCATGAGAGCATGCAATGGCGAGCTTCCTTTGAGCGAGCGGCCATGCCTGAAGAAGAACGTACCCCCCCCCAATCATGCTACCGCATGTATAACCGTAAGAGCCAGAGAACACAGCGAACGGACACATGCGTCTGAGGCGTTTGAGCAGCTGGATTTGTGCTGTCTGTGATAATTTCTTTTTCATACTATGTCTGTTACATAAGGTTGAAAGCCCAATATTGGAAGGCAAGTTCTTCGTACTTCTCGCGTCCGCGATTGTAGATGTCGTCGCCACGGTTGATGAACTTCTTGAAAATGTTGCAGTTCTTTTTGCTGATTGCGTAGATGAAGTCGCGGTCGGAATGGGCGATGTCCATGTACCACGCCCGGCTACGGTCCCAGTCGAAGAAATCTACAGCGTTGTCGAACTCCGCTTGTGTTGAGGCGAATGTTGTTTTCAGATCGCCGCCGAAGTTAGCCATTGGCAACCACCAGTCCCATTTGCAGCGTGTGTCCAGATGGAAGGTAAATCCTCCATTGCAGAACTCCTGCTGCTTGTTGACCATGAAGCGTTGTGTATCGGCATGTTCGAGAACCTTAGCGAGGAATTGGTCTCGTCGTGCTTCTGCACGCAGTGCACGCTGCATTTCGCGAGCGTGGAGGAACTCCTCCTCAGAACATTGTTCGCCGTCGATGGTCATGTGCAGGAAGTCGACACGCGAGGGTTCGGTGATGATGGCATCGACGATAGACCCGAAGCGGAAAGCAGCCTCCTTGTCGCCGAACTGCATGTGAGGGTGCAGCAGGTTCTTCAGTTCGGTGAGGTCAGAATTACTGACCTCACTGCGCTGATAGTATTCGTCCGGGTTGTTAATCTTCGTCATAATCGTCGTAATCAGGTTCATATTCAACTTCGCCCTCACCGTCGCACACCTCGCAGGTTTCCTTTTCGCCCTTGATGATGTGTTCGCCCTTGGCTTCGGCTTCTTCCTCGGTTTCTGGTAGCTGGTCGTATTCCTCTTCGGTACATTCCGCTTCGCGGTCGGCCACAAAGTCGTAGGCGTAGTAGTGATAGCCAGTACCGCCACAAGCCGTACACTCAATCATTGTTTGTTCACGTTCATTCCAAGGTGCGCGTGGGTCGAACTCCGCACCGGCAGGATAATAACCACTTTCGTACATAACTGATTATTTAGCTTTTACTTCCTCATTATAGGAAACTGATGTTGAACTGATGAACTCCGGGTGGTCCTTGTCGTTAGCCACCTTCTCGCAGAACGTGATCTGCTTCTTGAATATCTTGGCGAGGTCTTCGACAGACTGGTATTGTCCCTCTTTTGACCACCAAAGAGACAAGGCGGCGAGGACACCCTGCGCATCGTGGAACACAAGACGTTTCTTGACGGAAGTCTTGGGCTGATACCCGGCAGGGGTAACGATGGCCTGTTGTCCAAAGAGGTTGCCCACTTCGGCCGCTTCCTGCTGCATCTTCTTCTTTGCCGTCTCTTCCTCCTCCTTGCGCTTGCGTTCAGCCTCAATGCGTTTTGCCTCGGCCTCCTCACGCGCTTTCAGTTCAGCAGCCATGCGAGCCTTTTCTTCCTCATTGGCTTTCTGCATACGCTCCAATTCGGTTTTCTTGGACGGCAGTGTGTCGAGAATGTTGTCGCGGTAGTCGCCCACCTCAAACTCGTACTGCTTGGCAAACTGCTCCATGAGTTTGAGAGCGATAGATGTGCGCACCTCACGGAGTTTGTCCTGCATGTCGGCAAGTTCGGCAGGAATGCGGACATTGGAGGGAGTCTTTGCAGCCCAATCATCGGGCAGCTTGACAGGAAACTGCTTGATAGCCTTGCACTGCGCCTCGTAGTTGTCGAGCGTGATGGCAGCGTTAAGTTCGGTAAGGGAGTTGATGGCATTGGTGGTATGGGTGTTAAATGACCGCTTGTAGTCGTCCTCTACGTCAGCCTTGTAGCGAGCGAGGGCTTGCTCACGCTGTTGGCGCAGCATCTCCTCCCTGCGCTTGCGCTCCTCCTCGGCACGTTTCTGTGCAGCGTAGGCATTGCGAGCCTGTTGTATCTGGTAGGGAACAGAGTTTGTCTTGGTGGGGTCGATGGCATTCTCCATGCCTGTGAACTCCGAGCGTATCTGGTCAAAGATTTTAGTTATTGCAGAACGGCTGGTGTTCATCTTCTTCACCGTGTTGCGAGCCTTGTTGATGTAGTTGGCACACTGCATATCCAGTTCGTCGTTCATGCCGTTGGCCTTGATCTGTGCAAGGAGTTTCTGGCCATACTCAGTGCAACGCTCGGACGAGGTTGTGTTGTCCTTGTATATCTGTGGCGCGGATTGCGCTATCATCTGTACGTTTCCCTCGCGTACGATGGTGAGGTCTGTTGTCTGTTCACTCATTGTTGTAAGTATTATAGGGTTAGAATGTGTCGTCGTCGTTGTTGGCGGCAGGGTCAACGGTTACTCCTGCAGACGTGTCGGTCTGAGGTGTGAAGTCTTGCTTCTCTTGGATAATCTCGCCAGTGGCGGTGTCAACCTTCTCGCCATTACCAGTAACGCCGTAGATGTCGTCAGTGATTTCTGTCTCGTCAACCTGCTGTGACTCCAACTGCGTAGCACGACCGACACGTGCCTTCGGGTAGGTCTTGAAGGCGTGCTTGATGCACTTGGCAACGAGGAATCCGGGGTCAATCTGTCCGCCTTGTGCGGTGTAGAGGGCGTTGGGCTTGCCGTTCTCCCACTGCTTGGTCTGATAGTTGAACTTTGAGTTCTGACGAGCGGAGTAGTTGGAGAGGCGCGCCCAATCTTCGGGCAGCATGACGGCATAGTCGGCAGAGCCATCGGCACGTGTAATCTTCATGAAACAAGCCACGATACGCCCGGTGGTGTGGGGAAGACGACATGTGTAGTTGACGAATTTTTGTCCGTCGCGTTCGCCATACTCGAAGCTGTCCTCTTCGTACACGATAACCGGGTTGTCGGCGTGGCGTATCTGGCCGCAGCGTGCACGAAGCACCAGCTCGCCATATCCGGACACGGTGAGCATGCAGTGTGTTTCGTACTTGTTTTTCTTCTGTCCGTTGTCATAGAAACTGTCAACGGCGACGGAGCGAGCGAGGAGGTAGGCTTGCGCCTTGGTGCCGGGGTCGAGGGTGAGTCCGGAAATTGCCACGTCGAGGAAAGCTGTGAAGAGCGAGAACTTTGTGCACGTCTTGCGCACGTCCTCTTTCTCAGAAAGCAGACGATTGAAGTTGCGTGACTCGCGCTCGTAGGCTGCTTCGCCTGATGTTCCGGTTGATGGTGTCCACATTGCCTCGTAGATCTGGATGAACTTGTCGCGTACATTGTCGTTGCGAACAATCGCAGTAGGTTCCATTGCGTTGATTTGCTCAACTGTAAGTCCTATCTTACTCATAGTGTTAAAAATTAAAAGATGAATATTATTTGTTTGTATGGAGCCGCAGGTGGGAGTCGAACCGCACTAATGCACTCCGTGAGCATATTTGAGCCTTGTACTTCGGCTGTAACACGCCTTCTGTGGTTCCCGTTGCGCCGGGATGCCCTTTCCGATTAAGCATTCTATCTGCGGCAGTTGAGGCTACTTTTCAAGGTAGTCTTGTTGTATCCTCTGTAATAGCCGTAGGTCGGCTGTACGGTATTCGACTTTGCCCGGACGCTTGTAGGCTGTTACCTTTCCCTGCTTGCGCCACCGCTCCACATTTCCACGCCCGAACATTTCAAATGCTTTGTTCTGGCTGATGAACTCTGGGTCGTTGGCATCGAGCTTCAGCAGGTGGACGATGCGTGCGGCGAGGTCGTTGAGGAAGGCGGAGTAGCGTACGCACTTGTCGGAGAAGTTGAGGTAGTCCATTATCCTTTAATCTCCTGCTTGTGCGTCTATCTCTTCGCACCATTCATTAATGGCTTTGAGCCAAGTGTCGGTCTTGCACCAACGCCAAAAGAGCACACACATTGCGGCAAGCATGGCAAGGCCAAACACCTTGTCGAAGAGGAAATGCAGGAAAAACGAGAGTACAGTTTCGTCCTGTTCCTCACCAAGGAGGAAGAGTACGCCAACACTGCCCATGAGGGCGAGAATGGCGATGCGGAAAATTGAGATTGCTTTTTTCATTTCTTGTCTGATTTTATAGGGTTTGAACATGGAGGCTCTTTTGTGTGCTCAACGTAGCGGTTGAGCAGGGTGCAGTAACATCCGTTGATGGCGTTGTAGGACTGCTTGCAGGATTTGCAGAACTGGTTGGGCATGGCTTAGTAGCTTTGCGTGATACCGAGTTTTGCAAATGCCTCTTCTTCGGACACGGAGCCGCGCCAAGCGTCGAGATAATCGTTGATGGCTTGCTCGTTGTCACGGTCGGCCTGTTCGTTGTAGCCGAAATCCTTGCAGAAGACTGACCGGCTAATACGGTCGAGTTCCTCGTTAGACAATTGGGTTGAGGTGTTGCAGCTGATGAGGCTTGCAACAAGGAGTGCTGATGTGATGATTAACTTTTTCATGATGGAGTGGGTTTAACAAATTCTTGTTGCGGTGATTGTGCGCTGTTCGCGGTTTGTCGTGGTGGTAAACTTCTTGTCCCACTGGAGTCCAAAGCTGACGCAAATCGACTTCAAGTAGCTTGAACGGCTAACCGATACTGTCAACTCTTCGCCGACTTCAAGGGCGTTCAACTGGCCCAAGAGCGATTTTTTTCGCTGATTTTTAGATGTTTCTGTCATTGTTTCGATATTTATTTATAACTTCATGGTGCAAAGGTAATCAAAATGGATTTACCTACATCAAAAACGAGTAGGTTTCTGTTCGAAATTAAGAATTATTAACTATATAATGATTTATCTAAATCGAAAATGCTTATGAATATTGAAAGAGTTAACATCGGTTTAAGCATTGAGCAGAAACTCAATGAACTTGGTATGTCAAAGTCTGAGTTTGGTCGAAAAATAGGCGTACCCCAACAAAACGTGAATAGGATACTTGATAAAACAAGTATTGATACAGACAAACTCGCAACAATAAGTGAAGCCTTGGGTTACAACTTCTTCAAAGAATACACGGATGATTTATCTGATACGTCGATGGAGGTTTCGTTGGCAGGAAACAATAATCAAGTCAATGGGAACGGGGCGCACAACAACATCAACGGTGATGTAAGTACTGCTATTTGGGAAGAGCGTATTAAGGCACTTGAAGCTTTGCTTGCAGAAAAAGAGAGACTGATTAAGGTTTATGAGAAGATGGTGGAGAAATTTTAAGAATAGGTTTGCGTATGGAAACGATTAACGACCGAATGGAAATTCTTGTAAATCAAAGATTTAACGGCAATAAAGCTGCTTTTGCCAAGGCTATAGGTACTGAAAGAGCTACGTTGTCAAATTATAGAGCGTAATAGAATGAGTGAACTTTCCGATTCTACATCCGTAGCGGAAGAAGATTATTAAACGATTATGAAACAAAAGACTTTATATCTCATATTGAGCACTTTATTGTTCTGTGTGTCTTGTGGAAGTTCGCACAAGCGTGTTTCCGTTCCTACGGATTCAAATGCAAAAGTGTGGGTATGCACTGGTAGCAGTTCGAAGCGTTATCATGCCTACGACAACTGCAAGGGGTTAAGCAAATGCAGAGCGAGCGTAGACGAGGTGACGCTGGAAGAAGCGGAGAGCATGGGGCGCACACCATGCAGGAAGTGCTATAAAAAATAAAATGCTTATGGAGTATGAATATTACGAAATCTCACGTCTGTATCCTGAAATAGAAGAGATACGCATAAAGGTTACAGAGACTAACGCCTGGTCTTGGAATAGGCTTAAGGAGTTCTCTTTAGTGCAAGGCTCAAAATGTAATTTTCACTTTGATTGCCCGATGAGTAAGTGTCTTGGTGATGATAGTGGAATTTACTATGAGCAGCCAATATCGGAGATGGTACGTCAGCATGAAAATCATAGAAAAGTAAAATTGACGTGTGTTGGCTATGGTGGCTACAACCTTACGTTTCATTGCGATTGGTATGCAGTTCTGGATATTTCGATAACATATCGTTAACACGGAACTGCTCGATGACAGACAGCGTGATAAACTCTGCAAGATAGTTCTTGCGTGACCGTATTTCTCGCTCAGCAGCAAGGCGCACAGCCATGTGGGTGGCGGTCTCCTCGGTAGAAGGAACACGCAGCGTTGTGGCTATTTGGTTTTCAATCTGCTGCAACTCGCAGAATTGGCGTACATAGCTTTCTATCTTCTGAAGCCAGTCGGGAAGTGTGGGGATGTTGTTCATATCTTGTAAAATCTAAAAAAATATGGAACTGAAGGAATTTATAAATAACACGTTGACTCAGATAGCGGAGGGCGTGCAGGGTGCTATAGACCAGTCGGAGGGTAGGGGATATTTGATAAGTCCTGTAGTGGGCAATGTCGGAGAAACATGTATTGTACACTTCGACCTATTGGTTGAAAGCCAAAAGGAAGGCGGAGCCAACATCAAGGTGCTGAGTGGCAATGTTTCCGAAAAGGTAGCCAACCGAATAAATTTCGATGTCGCTATGACCTTGCCGCACCCAGAGGAACCTGCGAATGAACAAAAGAATTGTTTGCACAGGCAACTGGAAGAGGGCAAGAAGAAGGATACTATCTTATCAAATCCTCAAATTGATCATTCAACTCCTCGTAACTAAACGAGTGTAAATAATAGAATGCATCCATGGCTTCGCTCGCTGCAATATTGACATTGTGCTTTTTCATGTAAAAGCGGAACAATTTCCTATACGAACGAGTGTAATACATGTAATGCAAATATCTGGGGGCTGTGTATCTCTTGACAAGAGTGCAGGCAATCCTAAAATATAGTTTTAATCTTGTGAACATGTGGCAAAGATAGCCGCTGAAAAGTGATTGATAATTTTAAGTTTTGAAAAATGTACTGTACTGAAGATGAATTTTACACAGATCTGAAAGAGGCAGCATGGAATATCCTTCATGAAAACCCTGATACGGACATGGAGAGTTGGAAGACGATGCTCATCGAGCAGTACCCGACAGAAGTAGTGAACGCATTGGGCACCAACCCTCCTGAAGTCTTTGCGGAACTTTCCGACTGGTGGGACTGCATGGACTACGACGACGGAGTGCTGGAGATACCGCACACGTTCCGGGAATGGGCAGAGTATTTCGCCACCGAACGCTCCGTGGAACTATACGACCTACTTGTTGAGGTGAAACGCAAATAAGGCGTTTTAAGCGTCTGTTTTCGTCAAGATAATAAAACCCTCATCCGAGCACATAAAGTTCGTCAGAGGGGCAAAATAACGGCTCAGGACGGCATTGTGATGCCGGAGTCAGAGTCGCACAAACAAATGAATTTAGCACGATAAGATTAGTTAATTCACCTCTTTTGATAGAGACGCTTACAAATTCTTCAAAAGTCCCTCATAATGAGAGGGTGAAATCAGCGGCCCAAGCCGCCGTTGAGGAATAATGGACTAATTTGCTACTCTTTTAAAAACAGCGGCCCGAATAGCTTACAAATTACTTACAAAAGTGTCGTAAGCTACTGATATTCATATAGTTGAAGCCGCGGCGCAGGCTGCTGTTGAGGAAGCTTAAGTAGCATAACAATATCAAAGAATTAGGCTGTAATGCCCTGTAAAACAGGCGTTACAGCCTAATCTGTTTTCAGACGGTTCGTACGCTTTGCAGCAAAAATCGAGCAGAATGAACGGCTTTTGCTTACAAATAGCTTACGAATTTCAGAGGGTACGCTTACAAAGAACTTACAAAAGTATTAACCCTGAAAATCAAAGGATTATGGCAACTTTCAAAACAATGGTAAGGTACAAAAGAGCCGATGGCTTTTATCAAGTGTACATTCGCGTTCTTCATCGTTCAAAATCGGGCTATATCAAGACCGATAAGTATGTAACCGATAAGCAGATTACAAAGTCTGGCGATATTAAGGATGCTGTCGTGAATAGCTATTGTTCACAGGAAATTCTGCGCTACACAGAACTGATTAACCAAAAGGATGTATCGCATTTCTCTGTAAACGAACTGATTGACTTTCTTCAGAACTCAGATGCAGATGCGTGCTTCAGTGATTATGCTTCCCATTTTATCAGTCGTATGGAAGCAGAAGGCCATGAGCGTAATGCTAAGAACTATCGTTTGGCTGTCAATCACCTCCAGCGTTACATGGGTACCACTCGGTTGATGTTTAGTCATCTTTCGACCACTGTGCTTAACAAGTGGATTGATAGTTTGTCGCTTACAAACAGAGCAAAAGAAATGTATCCTACTTGTGTGCGTCAAATTTTCAAGAAAGCATTGATAGAACTCAATGATGAAGAACGTGGAGTCATCCGCATCAAGTACAATCCTTGGATAAAGATAGCGATACCTGAATCTGATACAACTGAAAAACGTGCCATCAGTGCAGAGGCGTGTCGTGAGTTTTTCAATCGCCCGCTTCCCAAGTCAAAGATGCTTTCACCTACCCCAGAATTGGGCAGAGATGTGGCACTTCTCTCTTTATGTCTAGGTGGTATCAATACGGTGGACTTATATTTGCTCAAGAAAGAAGATTATCATGATGGTATCATTGGTTATAAACGAGCAAAAACCCGTCACAGCCGTCGGGATGAAGCCTATATGGAGATGCGTGTAGAACCGTTCATCAAATCTACATTTGAGAAATACCTTTCTACAGACCCCAATGATGAGTATCTGTTTACGTTTCATAGCCGTTATCGTAATTCTGACAGCTTCAATGCAAATGTCAATGGTGGCATCAAGAAAATCTGTAGCGACATGAACATGAAGAAGACTGACTATTATTGCTTCTATACATTCCGGCACACTTGGGCCACTATAGCCCAAAACGATTGTGATGCCAATCTTTATGAAGTTGCATTCGGTATGAACCATAGCCAGGGGCTGAATGTCACTCGCGGCTATGTTAAGTTAGATTTCACTCCTGCTTGGGAGTTGAATGCCAAGGTAATTGACTTTATTTTTTATAGCGACAAGAAGAGCAAGCAAGGCAAGGCCCGTAGTCTGGATGCTCCTGCTGAAAAGCTTTTCCGCCTATCGAGAAAGATGATGGTCTATGGACGGGCTTATTTCAAGGGAAAAGTTCTGTCGGAGTTTACTGATATTGGTTTCAGTAATGTGGATGAAGTGATTGAACGTCTGGCTAGTGGCTTGCCCACGGATATTCCTGAGGGCTGCGCTGTCCAGTTCCGCATCACCAACTGTGATTCCCAGAGAGAAGCAGTGTATGAACGAACCAAAGGAAAAGGATTTTAAGTAAGATGTGTTGTTACGTGGAAAGCCATCCATTTCATTGCCTCAAATGAAATGGATGGCTTTTGCGTAGTACTATGTTTGATGGGACTTCCCCTTTGGGCTTTTGGTAAGGTTAAGTAGCATTTAACCAGAGGGAAAACACTTGTTCCTTCCCCATAAGCCACACTACCCTTTGCGGTAAGTGCAGCTCGTTTAACCTCCGGCTACCTGGTTCTATTTCGGCGGTGGAGAGGAACGCAAACTGGCAAAGACCAGCACAGCGACAAACACCAACAGCTTCCATAGCAGGACAAAGGCATGTTTCAACAGCCACACCGCCAACTGAAACAGATTAATGGCAAGCCACAGACCCAGCTTCAGCACGATGCAGAATACGAACGCCACCGGTATCAGATATATGAAGAATAACAGTAAAACCATAACAGTCAGTTTAAAGTGATTGACTCCCCGTATATAGGATGTTTTCTATACTCAAATATACTAATAATCAGCGAGATAAGGAAATTTTTCAACCTCTTTTTATGTGTTTTAGGTCACTTTTTTACCTGGTTCTCAGGCTGTTCCAACCTCCAAACCAAGGTGCAGACAACAGCGAAACATCGGTAGCATGAACATTCATGCAGTTGTTCTTCCGTCAATGCTTCAAATGCGCTTGGTCCAACAAAAAGATAACAAAAAATGTTGGACCACATGTTGGACCAACTTCTTTTCCCTCTCGTTCTTTGACCATCGTTTGTCAGCACCCAAAATCCTTTTCCCTTGAAGTCCTATACACTGGTGCACAAGGTACATGAAGCGATGGTTTGCCGATGACCATCCCTCTGCTTTGGAAGTTTCATGAACCAAATGCGCAAGGCACTTTCAGAATGGGTAAACCTGAATACGCTTGTTTGCCTATACCTATATATAGATTGCTTCGTTCGTTCCAATTCGGGAATGTCTGTTCTGATGTCGGAGCCATCAAGCTATGCTGATGGACTATACCACGGAAACAAAGTTGCAGGTGCATCCATACCTTTGTAAACAGCATCAATATAATTTATACACCACAGAGCTTATGACCGCTATCGCAAAGTAACCTTGGAGGATGTATCTCATGGATGCCATTCTCTGCCGACCAGGCACCCAAGGTATGTTGAACCGACGACTCCCTAAACTGGGGTTTCATGGTGCATACGACCCGCATTTCATAGTACGCGGAAAGTCTGGTAATCAAGTAAGTTGTACAGAAGATTTCTTCAAAGAATGATGTTGTGCATTTTTGTGCTTCGCAAAATTTTGCGGTAATTTGGGTCGACAAATACCCGGGAAGCCGATGTGCCGTTTTGCAGACGGAGCCAAGCAAGTTGTACCCTTGTCATTACAAAACAAGTTTTGTCCTCACAAGGGTTACTTGCCGACTGCTGTGCAGCGGAGCGATGTGCATCGCTGTTTCGCTTCGCGAAAGAGGAGTCCGGGGAATCGAACAACTAACGTACAAAGGATATGAAACACCAACGAACCAAAGTCTTTCAGTTGCGGCTTACCACGGACGAACTCCTGAGCCTGAAGGAAAAATCCGTTCCCTACCAGTCCGTGAGCCACTTCATCCGTCAGGCCGTAGAAGAGTTCAGTCGGTTGGATGTCAGACAGCAAATCGGGATGATGCAGGACTTGTGTGCCTTTTATCAAAAGTTCCAGAACGAATTGTCCTGGGCAGGCAGCAACCTGAATCAGTCGGTCAAACGGGCCAACGAACTGGCGGTTGCCGGACTGCTGGCTCCCAGTTATGTGTATGAGGTGCTGTTTCCTACCATCCAGGATATGCAGGAGACCTTGAACAAGATGAAAAGCGATCTTGAAATCTTGAACCGGAAATCCCGGCTTATCAAGTAAACAGAGCCAGGCAATTCACAGCATGAAAGCCGATGAACCTTGGATTCCCCTGTCAGGAAATCCAAGGTTCTGTGCTGTCTGGACTTTCATTTCCTGTTTCATGATTCAATGTACAATCACTCACCAACCAACGCATGCAATATGATAGCAACCATTTTACCCGGAAGCGCAGACTTCCATGCCGTAGGCTATAACGAACACAAGGTCTATCAGGGCAAAGCCACCCTGCTGGAGATACAGAACTTCGGCGGACTAGAGAATGAAGAACAACTGACAGCCAGACAGCTGGTCAGATACCTTCAGTTATACAGTTCGCAGAACAGCCGGATTCAGAAGCCTCAGTTCCATGTGGCCATCTCCTGCAAGGGACATGAGTACACAGAAGCCCAGTTACTTGATTTTGCACACCGCTATCTCAAGGAAATGGGTTACAGAGAACCCGGACAACCGCTGCTCATCTATTCCCATCACGATACGGACAATGCACACCTGCACATCGTGACTTCAAGAGTAGCACCCGATGGTCACAAGATACAGCATGACCATGAACGCAGGCGCTCGCAGGTCGTGATAGACCGGCTACTTGGAACAGACAGAACACAGAAGACAGAGCAAGACCTTGAAGCGGCCAAGCAGTACCGCTTCGCTTCCTTCGCCCAGTTCAAAGCCGTGATGGGTTCCATGGGCTATGAAGTCTTTCAGAAAGACGGGAACGTCTTCATCAAGCAAGGCGGCAGGATTCAAAAAAAACTTCCTCAGGCAGAAATTGAAGCCCTGTTCAAGAAAGGCTATCAGGACAAGGCACGCAACCGCCAGCTGAGAGCCTATCTGAAAAAATACCGGGACGTATGCGCCAACAAGGAGGAACTGCAGAAGGAAATGAAGAAGAACTTCGGAGTGGATGTGGTTTTCTTCGGCAAGAAAGACAAGCCCTATGGCTATATGCTGATAGACCATGCAAACAAGACTGTCATTCATGGTGCCAGAGTCCTTGCCATAGAAGAACTGCTGGACTTTGCTACTCCGGAACAACGCTTTGACCGGATAGAAGCATTCATTGAGCAGTTGTTGAAACTCAATCCCAAGACTACACAGGGAGAAATCTTCCAAAAACTCAAGAAGCAACATGCCTATATAAAGAAAGGTGTTATCTACTTTGACGGCCAGAGTAGGCCCTTATCTCCGGAAACGGCAGCTGTCATCGACCGTAACAACCGCATCAGTTACATCGAAAAGTTCCATCCAGTCAATCAGGCTGAAGTTGAATTGCTCTGCAAGGTATTTAAGGTGGACCGCCCTGATTTGGTGAACATTTCTACGGAGCGCAGTTCCAAGTACGCAGATGCCGTGAACAAACTGCATGGAATTTTCAATGATCCCGAAGTGAAATCACCGCGTAGTGCCTTCTACCAGGAGGGCTTTATCATCCGTCAGGTGGACGATACTTACTATGCCATCAATTTCAAGGAACATATCCTAATCAACCTGAACGAAGAAGGCTTTGATGTGGAACGAGTGAAGAAGCAATCCAAGAAGCAGAAACGGAAAGGTGTTCCGTTCAAGAAATCTTCCAAACTGAATCCGGTCAAGAGTTTGCAGCAGAAATCCCATCAGGGATTGGGCAAACTCAATAAGAAAGGTGAAGGTAGTCACAGTGCCAACCGCGAATGGGAAGTGGGTACCAAGAACAGTTACGATGAAGTGGACAATGGTCACTCCATGAAATGGTAGCCTTCCGTTTGAAGGCAATGGAACTGGCTGCCGACCTGTTCATGGGACGGGCTTCTGTAACCTTTTCGGGCATATAGACCGGAAAACAAGTGTAAAAGCGACAGAATGACTTCTGTTTTTGCTCCACCTTGTACACTGATGTTGTGAATTTAGGATTTCCATATCCCGGCATTTACTTTTGCTTCGAATTTAATAAACGGAAAAACAACCATGATACAGACACCGGTCATAGTAACCTTTGCCAACCAGAAAGGAGGAGTCGGAAAAACCTCCCTCTGTGTCACCTTCGCCAACTACCTGGTGATGAAAGGAGTCCGTGTGGTCGTTATTGACTGCGACTTCCAACATTCCATTCTGAAATGCCGCAAGGCAGACCTGAAACATTACGGAGAAGAACTGATACCCTACGAAGTGTGGTCCCATGAACCGAACAGCAGCGAAGCCATGATCACCCTGATAGAGAAACTGCACAACGACCCGGGAATAGATGTGGTACTGATGGATTCCCCCGGCAGTCTGAAAGCAGACGGACTGGTGCCGATGTTCGTCAATTCCGACATCATTGCCGTACCATTCCATTACGATTTGGTGACCGTTCCTTCCACCGCCAGTTTTCTGATGTTTCTGGACAGGCTGCGCAAGGCCGTAGGCTCACGGATGAAAGCCCGGCTCTTCATCATTCCCAACCTGCATGACAACCGCGTGGGCAAACGGACGGAACTCCTGCTTTGGGACAACACACGGGACACCTTTTCCAACTATGGTTATGTCACCTCCAAGATACCCAGACGGGCAGACCTGCAGCGATTCAGCACCATCGCCGGACTGGATCTGGCACAGGCAGCCGTCACCCCGGTCTTTGATAAAATCTATGACAGCATCTTCGATACGCTTGAACCGCTCCGGAAAGTGGAACTCACCGGCATCCAGCTGAGTGAAAATCTCTCTCCCAAGTCAGGAAAGAAGAAATATCAGGCAGCCGACAGTCCGGTAATCTTTGCGGGAGATGAGACGGAGGAAGCAGAATCCGGCGATTCCAACAACGACAATCAACCTAATCAATAATCATCAAAAATCATTACGCAATGAAAAATGACATTCCGCCCCTCGATGCCTTGACTGAGGGCATCAATGATTCCGATCTTATGCTGGCGCAGGAATCATCCGGTATGCCGGAAACGGATTCCGAAGTCCATACAGAAATTGCCGAACATCCTGAAAAGAACAGCGGAAAGCAACAGGAAGAGGATCCTTACTGGAACGGTTTCCTACGGAACCTGGAAACCTCCGATGAGCAGCCAGACAAGAGCGAACGGCTGGTCTGCCGTCTGGATCGCGACCTGGCCGATTCGCTGGACGACTGCGTCATCTACAACCGCAGCCGTTCGGATATGGTCAATGCCATCGTCCGTACCTTCTTCGATGCCTATCTGCCGCAGCTTGCCGGGTTTCGGAGAGAAAAGAAATCCCTGTTTGCCAACTTCAACGAAGACAGCCATGAGAAAGCGAAGAACGAACTGGACTGAGCAGAAGATAGCCCTGCTCATCCAACTTTATCCCATAGAGACCACTCCCTATACCGCCTCTGTATTGGATATGTGCGAACGGGCAGTCAAGAGCAAAGCCAGTCAGCTCGGACTCAAGAAGACAGCCAAAGCCAAGTGGCTGGAACGGGTTGACTACATCCGAAACCACTTCGGCCACCGCTCGTATGCGGAAATCGGCAAGGAACTCGGTGTTTCCAGAGCCTATGTACGCCGACTGGCCAACCACATGGGACTGCAGCGTACGCCGACAGAAACCTTTCAGGTCTACTCCCGAATACGTTCCGACATGATGCGAAGGGAAAGACGCAGGGTCATCTTCGGGCTGAGTCCCATTACCCGCATCAAGGTCGTGTCCAACCGGGCACGGGTAAGACTCCGTTCATGGCTCAAGTCCAAAGGCTACATTGCCGGAGAGGAATACGGTATCCTTTATTATACGGATGACCTTCACCGGATTCAGGAATCAGAGTTGAGAGGAGCCAAACTGGGCTTCCGCTTCCTGCCTTATCCGTCAGAGGAAACCATTGTATTGTCAAACATCCTATAACTACAGCTATGACCTACGGACAAGTAATCTTAATCCTCTTTGTGGTCTTGATAGGCTACTACGGCTTTCTGATATTCATGGACATCCAGCATCTGAAGGCAGCCGAGGCAGCAGCGCAGGAGAATCAATCCGAAGAGGAAATAGACATCACGGATGAAGCCCGTTCCTTCCAGCCCCAGCAGGTGATCCGGGACGATAAGAAGAAGGAAGAGGAAAAGAAGCAGGAAGAAGCAGGGAATGAAAATGATTCCAACACGGATAAACAGCAGACAACATCTGATGAGCAACCGAATGAGAATGCTTCTTCTGAAAGTGGTGAAGATGTTTCCAATCCGGAAGCATCAACAGCTACCGAACAATCAGATATTCCTGTTCCGGCAGAGAATCCTTCCTCTGAAACAGTATCACAGACTCAGACTGCTGAGCCTGATAATAAAGAAGAAATATCTTCTTCCGAAGCTGCTGATAAAGATGAAATTGAAGACACTACCCATGCGGATGCCGAAGCAGCCCCATCGGAAGCTGGAACTTCTACCGGATCCAACTTCTCACCGAGCTACCGGGAACCCATCTTGACAGACGGCATCCTGGTAGATGACATCTTCAAAGCCATCGACCAGTTGGCCGAAACCGGTGAATGTGACCTGGGTACCATTATCTATCACTGCGAAAGCATGCGATATGCCGGGTAATACACCCGATACTACTTGGACGAAAGTCCACCGTTCCTTTAGCGACCTCTGATACTTGAATGATCTCTGTTTCTTTGGCGACCTCTGTTCCTTTGGCGATGAAATCCATTATCAAAGAAATATACAATGAAACAACTCAATCAACTCGTATGCGGAAACGAAAGCATCTTCCGCTCTATCCAGCGTTCTTCTGAAAAAGCAGTCAACCGCCTTATGGCCTGCAGTGTGGTACAGAAATGCCTCATGTTCATCTTTGCCCTTACGGTATCGGTCGGTGAAGCGATGGCAGGCAGCAAGGGAGCCGCAGGCTTTACCAAAGCCACCCAGGAAGTGAGTTCCTACCAGACTCCGGTGTCAAACTTGATGAAAGCGATTGCAGCCGTTATAGTTTTAGTAGGAGCTTTTAACGTTTATTTTAAGATGCAGAACGGCGACCAGGATGTCAAGAAAACTATCATGCTGACCATTGGCGGATGTATTGCATTTATCGCTCTTTCTGAGGCTCTTCCGCTCTTCTTTAAGTAATCCAATCTGTCAACATTCTATCCAGAATTATGACGATGAATCAGGAGGGTTATCCCGTTTTCAAAGGCTTGCAGAAACCGCTGGAGTTCATGGGCATACGCGGTCGTTTCCTGACTTTGGCAGCAGCGGCCATCGGTGTGTCATTCGTGGGTTTTATCGGTTTCTCCATCGCTTTGGGAAAGCTTGCCGGGTTCATCGCCATGCTGGTGATGGCAGTGGTCGGATTGGTCACCATTTACGTCAAGCAGCGTGGCGGTCTCCACAACAAACGGCGGGCAAAGGGTATCTATGTTTACAAGAATCTGAGACGTAACTCGTAAAACAAAATGAATGATTATGGCACGTACCAAGAAAAGAATATTTGACGGCCTTTATGCGCAGCTGGAGGAAACGGACGGCAATGTCGTCCTTTTTTCAGCCAAGGGGGAACCGTCGGTTATTTTCGAGATAATCAATCCCGTGCAGCAGCTTTGTACCGATGCGGAGCAGTACATGCTCTTTCAGGATGTGCTCTCCAATGTGGTACAGACGCTCGGCGAGGGTTATGCCCTGCAAAAACAGGCGGAAGAGGATGCCCCTTTTATCGGTGTAGATCCGGATAAAAGGCAAAGGTCGCTCGGGATGGTGGATGTAGTCGTAGATGGTGCATCGGTGTACCCCGAGATAAAGGCAGGCTTCCTTGATGGTGTAGTTCCGGTCGGGAGCTACTATTATCGGTGTGTTCTTCAAGTGGGTCATAATCAGTTGTTTTATGCGGTAAAGTTACGAAGAAAGGCACAGCACGGCAATAGCTCATCCGGTCGGTTAAGTGGGATTTTGGGTGACTTTGTGGGATTTTGGGATACCCCTTGCATAAGGTCAGACAAACATTCATCCATCTTTCATCCAAGAAAGGCTCTTAGTGTGGGTCTGCATCAAAAAAACGCCTTCTGCAGTTTCCGGCGGTATAGTTGGGGTGGTGACAAGCAAGACAGGGTGACACCGCTCTGGAAGCCCTGCAGCCGCTTTCAAATCCTCCTGTATATCAATATCTTTCTTTTCTTTAGAAAAAAGAGAATAGATAGTGATAGGCGGAAGCTGTCAACCGATGGCTATATTTTTTCTGTTGATGGATTTCCTGTCAACGCTTGTCAACGTTTGTCAACGCTGTTGGATTTATCGAAGTATATGACATTCAACGAACTAAGGTGTGGCTATCTTGTCAAGGCGGAAATGCCCACATCTTATAAATAAAGGTATCCATTTGCGAGGATTTACGCAGGTGAAAATGCAGGTGTAGAAGAGGGAGTATAGGATGTCTGCAAGGTGTTGCAGAAGCACATTGCAGTAGTGAAACAAGGAATATCCGGCTCTGTGAAGTATGAAGGCAATGACCGTTCACCGTTTTCTCATCTTGCCTACGAGGATATTTTTTTGCAAAGGTAGGCTGTCTCCACCAAACGTCAAATCCCTTGCAGAAAATCTTCCTCAAACAAGTTGAGCGTATTTTCTGCCCTGAATTTGCCTAATTGGTGGCTGCCAGCACTCTGAGAAAAGCAAAAACATCCCTTCGGACAAGCTGCAAAACAGCAAAACAAGAGGGAAAAAATCAGAGAGCATATGGCACACGTAGATGATAACCTCCAAAAGCAGCTGGCAAAACCTCAGACATGGTTCTGCAAGTATTTCCCGAAACGAATCCGCAACGTCGGCGAAAAGGAAGTGGCTGACAGACAGATGGTATATGACTTCAAGGACGGAAGAAGCTTTGAAGCAGTGGCACAAATGACCGCAGCAAGCCTAAAGGAGCAGTATGGCGATGGCTGCAAGGACATCGTTTTCGTTCCGGTTCCGGCATCCACCTCCGAGAAGAACGAACTCCGCTACAAGGCATTTTGCGAGAGAGTCTGCGAACTGACCGGAGCCATCAACGGCTACGACCATGTAAAGGTAATCGGTGGTCGCCTTGCCATTCACGAGAACCGCAAGCTGGAGAAGGAAATCCGCAAAGTGAGCATCATCGAGTTTGATGAAAATTGGTTCAATGGCAAGAATATTGTTACTTTTGACGATGTAATCACTCGCGGCATCACTTGGGCTACCTATTCCGACCAATTGGAGAACTTGGGCGCACACGTTCTCAGTGGCATCTTCTTGGCAAAGACCCATTATAAAGTAACAACGAACTGACAATGACAGACAATAGAACAATGAAAACAAAGGCAACGGCAAAGGCGGTTGCCTTTACCGGACATAGAGAAATTTCCCATATTCATCAAGAACAAGTAAGGGAACGGCTGAAGGAAGCCGTGCTGCAAGCCATCCGTCAAGGAGCGAACAAGTTCTACTGCGGCATGGCACTCGGTTTCGACATGATGGCAGCAGAAGAAGTCCTTTCCCTCAAGTTGGGCATCCCCATGCTGAAACTGGTAGCAGTCGTTCCCTTCAAGGGACAGAGCGCTTCCTGGTCCATGGTGGAGCAGCAACGCTATGCCTATATCCTTTCCAAGGCAGACGATGTGGTGCATCTGAGTGAAGACTACTTCAACGGATGCTATTTCAAGCGGAACGACTACATGCTGTCGCATTCCGGCAGTGTGATAGCCTATTTTGACGGCAAGCCGAATGGTGGCACAGCCTATACTTGTCGCAAGGCAAGGGAGAAGCGGATGCCTGTCGTCAATGTGTATTAGGCAAGCGATGTTATACGCTTTTCATATATTTTCTGAAAAGCGTATAACATTATTCGGAAAACTGCTTATCTTTGTGCTGAAATAGCGTTTAGACCATGGATAATCAGGAAAAACAAGTGATAAATCAAGCGGAAAACCAGCCCAAGAAACCCGGCAGAGGGGGTAAAAGACCCGGTGCAGGTCGTCCCAAGGGAGATGGCACCAGCAAACTCTATGCTTTTCGGGCTGATAAGGAAGTGGCTGCCTATCTGGACAGCCAGGAGAACAAGACGGACTTCATCAAGGAATGTATCATCCGGCAGATGGAAGTAGCTAAAAGCAGGCAGGAAGACGAAGCCTTGATGCAGTTGGGGGAAGTGATGCCTACCAGCCGTATCAAGCCGATGTCGCTTCCTTTCTTTGATGTGAAGGTAGTGGCCGGTTTCCCCATTCCTTTGAACAACGATGAACTGGCGCAGGACATCGAGGTGTTGAAGATGCTGTGCCCACACCCGGACTCTTCATACTTGATCCGTGTGCAGGGCCGTTCGATGATTGAAGCCGGAGTGAATGATGGCGACATTATCATAGTCGATAAGAGTGAACGGAACCCTACGGAAAAGCAGATTGCGGTCTGTGAGCTGAATGGAGAATACACGCTGAAACGGGTTTGCAGGAAGGGAGGAACCCTTTGGTTGGTTCCGGCCAATCCCGAGTACCCCGAGATTGAAATCACTGAGGGCGATGATTTCAGTGTTTGGGGAGTCGTGACGTATATCATCCATAAACCTATCTTTTGATAATTCTTTATGATAGCATTGGTTGATTGTAACAGCTTCTTCTGTTCTGTGGAGAAGGTTTTCCATCCCGGACTGAACGGAAAGCCCGTCTGTGTGCTTTCCTGTAACGATGGCTGCATCGTGGCCTTGACTCCGGAAGCCAAGGCACTGGGACTGCGCCGTGGAGACCCCATCTTCAAGAAGAAGGAGATAGTGCAGCACTATGGGGTGAAGTTGTTCTCTACGAACATGATGCTTTATGCGGCCATGTCGAAAAGAGTAAACAATATTCTTCGTGCATCTGTGCCTCGTTCCGAAGTCTATTCGATTGATGAATCCTTCCTCTATCTGGATGGTCTGGAGAAATATCATGACTTGGAGGACTACATGCGTGGAGTGGTGGAGAAAGTCCGGCTCTATACGGACATCCCGGTTAGTGTAGGAATTGCACATACCAAGACTTTGGCAAAAATTGGCAGCAAGTTTGCCAAGCAGTACAAAGGCTACCGCTCAGTGTGCCTGATTGATTCAGAGGAGAAAAGACGAAAGGCATTGGCTCTATTCGATTTGGCGGATGTCTGGGGAATCGGCAAACAGACCTTAGCCAAACTGAACTACCTGGGCATCACAACACCTTTGGAATTTGCCGACAAGAAGGAAAGTTGGGTTCGCAGCCACTTCACTAAGCCGGGACTGCAGACGTGGAAGGAACTGAACGGCATTCCGTGCATTGATACTTCGGAAGTAGCGCAGCGGCAGACCATCTGTACCAGCCGGAGCTTCGGGAATCTGGTAACGGATTATGACGAGTTGCAGGCATCGGTTGCCAGCTTTGCCGCCAGTTGTGCCAACAAGTTACGGGGACAACACTCATTAACTTCTGCCGTGACGGTCTTCGTATCGAGCAACCGCTTCCGGGAGGACCTTCCTCAGTACTCCAACGGGCAGACGAGAATCCTGCCCATGCCGACCTCGGACACGATTGAGATTACACAGGCGGCGCTGAGTGTGTTGAAGGAAATCTACCGGGAAGGAATCAGCTACAAGAAGACGGGAGTCATTCTCGGGAACATCACTGATGCTTCCTATATCCAGCAGAATCTCTTTGACGATGTAAAGAACCGACCGGAACGGATGCAACTGATGAAAAGCATTGATGCACTGAATCACCGCTTCGGCTTACGGAAGATACATCTGGCTGTGGAGGGCGAAGAGAAGCAGGCCTGGCACGCCAAGAGCGAGTTCCGGAGCGGTAACTATCTGTCGGACTTGAAGGAAATTCTGACGATTCAGATTTAGTGATGCTGGGATTGTCACTATATTTATGTGGTTGTTTATCAAAATTCCTACAATTAAGGTTTAAAGAAAGAATATCAATTGGCAAATATGCCAATTATTACTATCTTTGCATTGTTTTGATAACATTTAAAGGTGGCGGCAACACTTAAAATGCGGCAGAATAATTATGACAAATAAAAATGAACTTTCCTTTTTGGAAATTCCCAATCAATCATCCGCGCAGATAATTAGCCGGAACGAGGTAGAGGTAATAGCTCCCGATGGTGAGGTCTTTACCGTGTTATGCCAGATAGGTGCTTATACAAACAAGGAGACACAAGCCATTGAACTCCACTGGTTGGAGTCTTTGTTTGACAAGAACTTTTCCGCTGATAAAGAGGAAATGATTAATGCTATTTGGCGAGAATCCATGCAATTTGCTATTGGTGGCGGAATAATAGGCATCAGTACTGGTACTCGCCATAAGGATAGAGCGCGTATCGGGGAACGTATTCGCCAAATCCGTATGGATAGAGGCATGGAAGCTCGTGATTTAGCAAGACTTGCCGGTGTAGATGCTGCTAATCTGTGTCGTATCGAGAATGGTAAGTATTCTGTAGGGCTGGATATTTTATCCAAGATAGCAGCAGCTTTGGGGAAGAAAATTGATTTTGTTGACCTTTAATAGCTTGTTATGGTTGATATTGATGATTACAAAGTAGAGGTTTCTTGTGAATATAAGGGAGAAACCTATTCCGTACGAGATAACGGTGCTATTATGAGACACCCTAAAAAAGGCGGACGAACAAGATCGTTGGATGGTAAATGGACATTTGGAAAGAAGAATGAAGCCAATGGCTATATGTTCTTTTCTTCTAACATTCGTGTCCATCAAGTTGTTGCTACGGCTTTTTGGGGGCAAAATAAGGAGGAAGGAATGGTGGTTGACCATAAAGATACCAATAGATGTAACAACAGAGCCGAGAATCTTCACTGGGTAACGAAACTTGAAAATGTATTGAACAATCCGATTACTCGCAGAAGAATTATCAATATTTGTGGAAGTGTAGAAGCTTTTCTCAAGAATCCAGCTTTGATACGGGATAGTTCTGCTGACCCTAATTTTACCTGGATGCGTACTGTTTCTGAGGAAGAAGCTGCGAAATGTAAAGCTAACCTAGAACGGTGGAGTAAGGAGGATGTAGAATTTTTAAATCCACCTAAAGGCAACGGTTTAGGCGAATGGATTTATGGTGATGTGCGACCCTATAATTCCCGTAATGACGTTCTTCATGAATGGAAGCCAATACCCCAACATCTTGAATTTGGAAAGTCAGATGAAGAACAAGTAGAACTTGAAGAAGATCCAATGTCTAGTTTCGATGAGTCATTAACCCCCAATGTACTACAAGAGGATTGGAGAACTCCTACAGAATTTTCTTTATGTCCTTCTGAAGTTCTGTCATTAGAGGCATATTATGCATCACTTGAGAAAGGAAAAGTCTTTTATTCTAATACTTATGGTTCAGGCATTATCATTGAAGCAGCAATTTCTGATGACAAACAAAAATTGTGTGTTGCGACCCATAATCCTGAAGCATTAAAGAATTGGGGCATTACTTACATCTATATCTTGGACGGGAAGTACATTCATCGGAATGGTGGAACATTCTTTTCAGAGATAGGTGCTTTAAAAGCAATAACACTTTTCCAAGGTAAAGAATGGACAGGTGGCGATTGCATTGATGATTACTGCTAATCAGTAAGTTTACATATATGTAAAGGGAAAGGATTATCTTATTTGATAATCCTTTCCCTTTTGTCATCATGATAGAATAGCTCAAAAAATGGTATAAAACGCATTTTAGGGATTCTTTTTGGTTATGATTAGTTTTTTTCTAATGGAACAACTGTTTATTATACTGATTTACAAGCGAAAAACGCAGTTGCTTGATGTTTGTTGGAAGTACAACTAAACAAAGGGAAAGAATACTCTAAATGAAATATTCCTTCCCTTTGTTTGTAATGGGATGCCCTTACACCGATAAGGGTTCACGGGTTACTTCGGGATGGCAGACTGCAATGATGGGTTCACCCAGTGCATCTTCGATGGCTATCAGCGTATCGATGGTAAAGTTGTGAGTGCCTCGCATCCATCTGCTGATTTCGGACTCTTTCTTTCCCAGACGCAGTGCAAGGTCTTTCTGTTTCAGACCTTTTGCTTTCAGTATCTCGTGTATTCTGTCCACGATTTTGAAAGACAAATCGACCATGCGCCTGATTTCAGGATTCACCTTCCGGCGTCTCGCTTCGATTATATTACTCGTTTTCATATCGTGTGATATTAAATGGCTATCAGTTCCTTGCCATAGAAGTTAATTGTATTGCAAATATACGATACTTTCTCTTCAGCACCAAAAGTTAACTTCTAAATCAATCGTTGATATGCCCAATTCGTAGGTATGGCTGGTTACTCTACATCTTCCGTTATCACTTCCGTTTCCAAATCCAGCCCGAACATCTCCTTGAGCTGAAGATAGTCGAAGCATAGCGCTTTGGGGCGGTTCACCTTCGGACTCTGGATAACCTTACCGTCTTTCACAACCGTCACGCAATCCGGGTTACCACTGGGCAGCAGGATGTAGAAGCGGTCCTGCTTGGTGCCAAGAAAAGCCGGATGGGATTTGAGGTACGACAGAATGGTGGACCAGGACGAGCGGTTGGCCGTGATGTTCTGGGTGGAGTTCCGACTGCTGAACAGCGAAGAGATCGCTGCCATGTTCAGGTACAGAATCGGATGCCCCTCCTTGAACTCAATATCTTCCTTGAGATTTATCGGACGGAATTTGGTAAGGTAACGGATGTTGAAATGCACCTTTTCCATACACTTGCCAACGGATTGCCAGCCCTGCAGCATGTTCCAGAAGTCCGCCACCTCGGAACTTTCCTGCGCCAGTTCGTTCTGGTGCCGGATGCCCTTGATGGTGGTTTCCAGCATCTGGCTGTAACTGAAAGGGAAATCAATGACCGATTCCAGCGTGCGGAATGTGGCCAGCGGGATAATCCAGTTGCCGAAAATACGGTCGTGGATGGTTTCGCTTTCCATTCGGGTGGCCAGTTCGCCCTTGGTGATGGTGAACATGTGGGGAAAGTTCTTTTCGAACAGTTCCCGGTGCTGCAGAATCTCCAGCGTCAGGTGGGTCAGTCCCAGGCTGCACATGGCCTGCAGCTCTTCATAGCGTTGCTTCTCCTGATAGCTGAAGGAGGTCTTGGTATAGGAGAGGAAGAGTACACGGGTATAGAGTGCCATATCCTGCGTAGGCTTTTCCTGGCCGCAGATGACCACTCCGGTGGTGACAATAGTCTGTGATGCCATGCCATCGGTCAGCGTGTTCTTCTTCGTCTGGCCGCCGCCTCCCCACAATCCCTTGAGAAAGGCAATCTTCCGGATGTCGAGGTCGTTCTTGTACTCATCGAACACCACCAGCGTATTGACCGCCTGGGACACCCGGTCGTTCATGGCCGGAACGGAAGCCACTCCCATGTTGGGCGGTTCCATATCGTGCAGGAAGAAAGCCTCCAGGCTGGTGGCCAGTGTGGTTTTACCCGTACCTTTCTCTCCGAACAGGTTCAGGATGGGAAAGTGACGGGTACGCTTGTAGACCACATCCCGGAAAAGGGTGGCCACGAGGTAGCAGAAAGCAATCCGGGCATTCCCTCCAAAGACTTCGGTCAGCTTTTCGATAAAGGAGCGGAGCAGCACCCCGTTGGTCTTCCGGTGAATCATCAGCCGCTCGAACTGGTAGATTTCCGGATTGTTCTCGTAAATCTTGGAAGTGGCCGGAATGTAGTATGCCTTGCGGTTGTCCCCACGGATGATGCCCATTTCGTCCACTTCATGAAAGGCCTGGTGCTGGTAAATGCCGTTGCCGAAGGCAAAGAACTGCTCGCTGTCGTTCCAGCCCAGCTTGCGGATGCGCTCCGCCGTATCGGTACGGGCGTACAGGAATTCCTTTACGCGGTTCAGCTTGTCAATCTTGCCCAGCCACACATAGTTGCCCAGTGAGCCGACCTTCTGCTGGAAGTTCGTCAGGGAGCACAATTCCGATTCCTTCAGTTCGATGATGCCCGACTGGCGGTAGGAGTTGATCAGGCGGAACAGGCGAATCCCGTTGTTCTCATCGTGGATATGGAACAGCGGTGTCAGGATGAAATTGGAGATGCGGATAGGATCCTCTTCGTTGTCACCGAGTGCATAGTAGCAGTTGTTCCGCACAAACAGCCCCAGCTGACGGAGAGCGTCTGCTTCCTCCAACTGTTTGTCCATGGTGGACTGCCGGCTGTTCCGTCGGGCCTGGTTGCGGGCCTGCGTCACGGCATCCTTCCAGAGTCGGGCTTTTCCGTACACCTGTCCCAGCTGTTCGATGCACTGGTCATACACCATCTGGTCCTTTACATACCGGAGCAGGTCTGCAGTCTGGGCAACCACCTTCTGCTGCCCGGCCAGCGAATCCGCCGCCTGAAACAGCTTTTCGGCATTCCATACGATGAAATGCTTTTCCCTCAGGTTCCGGTAGGTGGCTTCATCCTGAATATAGCTGTCAGCATCATTCTTCATGGGGACTTCCCGGAGCGCTTCCGGTGGAATAGCCTGTCCCTCATATTTCTTTTGCAGTTCTTCCTCAGTCAGTTCCCGGCTGCCAAGGGGAAGTTCCCTCACGGTGACGTGAAACCCTTTTCTGATAGCTAACGCTCCGTTTTCCATTGCCGCCTTGAATCCGGCACCCGGCAGACCGTCTTCCGAAACATCGGAGTCCGGTATGAAGCAGAGTGAGTCCGTGTGCCGTTTCAGTAACTCCAGCTGATTCTCGTTCCAGGCAGTCCCCAGGCTGGCCACGGTGTTTTCCAGTCCAATGGATTGCATCCGCAATACATCCGGTGCCCCTTCCACAATGATGATGTTCTCGGGATTCCGCAACCGGAAAGCGCGGTCGATACCGAACAGCGTTTCCCCCTTGGTGTAAATGAGACTGGTGGCTGAATTGATGTACTTGGGGGCTTTGGGGTTGGTGCCGATATACCGGGCCGTATAGGCAATGATGCGTCCCCACCGGTTGCGGACCGGAATCATGATGCGCTCCCGGAACATGGGGTAAACACCGTTATCCTCGGCACGTTTGAACATTCCCAGCTCAAACAACAAGTCTTCCTGTATTCCTTTTTGGCGGCAAAAATCCATAAAGGCTTTGCCGTCTTTCGGTGTATAGCCGATACCGGCTTCCGAACAGAACTCTTCCGGCCAGCGGCCATAGGCATATTCCTGTGCATGACGGGTTTCGTCACTGCCAGCCAGCCGGAGGTTGTTCACAAAGAAATTCTGTAGGATGTCCAAAGCGGCCAGCAGAGACTCTTTGCGCTTCTGTTCCGTTTTCTCTTCTTCTGTGGTTTCTTCGTCCTTCGTATATTCGATGGTTATATTGTGCTGTTTGGCTATAAACCGGACCGCATCCAGAAAGTTCAGGTTCTCCTTCTCCATGATAAAGGTGATGCCGTCACCGCCCCGGTTGCAGCCGAAGCAGTGATACAGGTTCTTCGAAAGGTTGACCGTAAAGGAAGGTGTTCTTTCCGAATGAAAAGGACAGAGCCCTTTGTGCGTATGGCCACCTTCTCGCTTGAACTTCACATATGGCTCCAATATGCGCTGAATGGGCAAATCCCTGACTTTGGCAAGCGTGTTTTCACTGATCATAACATGCGGAGTTTAAGCCAGCAGTCCACAATGGACTGGCCGGAGTATTTCAGACGATGGTGATTGTTCGGATTGATGGGCTGTATGTAGCCGTTCATCCGGTATTTACGCAATGTCTTGTAACAGATTCCCAGTTCTGCACAAGTTCTTTTTACCGTATAGACACCCAATGGGTCTACCGTTGGTCTTGATTCGTTCATAAAACCATTATTTGTTTACGATTCCCACAAAATGTGTTTTTAGTCTTTCCTCCTTGTGAAAAGGCAAAAAGCATCATTTGCTACGGAAGTCAATGAAACCTACTATTTCTATAGCTCTGCTTTCTTCTGTTTTCTGACAGTAAGCGGCATACAATGTCACAGAAGAAAATGTAGCTGCCCGTATGTTGTAGTTTGATGTTCTATTCTCGTTTTTGTCCGATGATGTTGTTACCTACATCCTCCATAACTTTCTTGATTTCCTTGGGTGCCACCTTCAGATAGTCTTGAGGACACCTTTGCAGGAACCGCAGGTCGGCTGTTTTGTAATCGAGTTTGCCCGGCCTTTTATAGGCATGAACCAAACCTAGCCGTTTCCACCTCTCCACATTTGCTCGTCCAAACAACTCGAAGGCCTTCCGCTGGGAAATGAACTCAGGGTCGTTTGAATCTTCCTTTAGCAGTCTGACAATCTGTGATGCCAGGTCCTTGATGAACATCTCGTAAGGTACAAGATGATCCGAGAATTGTAGCGTATTCATATCTTCATACGGCTAATGACTACTTGGTTCGCTTCACTGTAATGGTCCGGGCTTCCCTGTCCGTTTTGGTTGTATACTGACGGTTGTGAATGGCACCCAGTTCGGAGGCTTGCGTACGCACACTTTTCATCCGTGAAATGGGATAGATAACAGCCTCTCCAATTTGAAGAGCTTCCAGTACCGGACGGATTTTATCAAAATAATCAGCCATAATATTGTTTGTTTAATGATTAATGTTTAACTTTGCAGTGATATTTATTAATATAATCAGTTGCAAAGAAACAAATAAATGTTTTATAAGCAACAGAATGGGTAATATTATTTTGTTTAACGGCTATTTTTTAACATTTGACATGGCTTTTGAAATAAAACACATCAATGTAGGCAGCGCGATTGAAGATCGTCGCAAGCAGTTGGATATAACTAAAACGGAACTCGGACGTCGGATCAATGTACCCCAGCAGCATGTGAACCGTATATTGGAGCGAGAAACCATGGAGACCAACAAGCTGGTACAGGTATCAGAGGCTTTGGAGTTCAATTTCTTTGAGTTGTTTTGTCCGAATAAGGACGAACGGGTTTCCGCCAAGAACGCGGCGGTGGCCTATAACGGCAATGTGACCAATACGCAGGTGGGTGATAGAGTGGTGGATGGTTCCCTGGCTGTAGCCAATATAAAGATTACCTCTCTCCAGAATGAACTTGACACATTGAAAAAGTCAAATGCTACTCTTCATAACAACTTGGAGGACAAGGAGCGTATCATCGCCATGAAGCAGGAGAAAATCGATATGATGCAGAAGGTGATGGACTTGATGCAGGAAAAGATTGATGCCTTGGAAGGCAGATAGGCTCAAGTCTGGTATATAGCAAACGATGAAAGTTCTGCGACTTGACAGATCTTTGATCGTTTAGGGGGAATCTGCTGTTTTAGTGAGTATTTTTTGAGGGGTGCTACGATAGGTGGCATCCTGCTTTCATCATGGTGTATGGAGGCAAATCTTGACAGGTCAAGTGACTTGAAGCCAAACTAATGTTTATTAGAGAATTATATCGCAAAAAAGATATAGGTAATGAGAAACTCAACCATTCATAATCTATGGGTTTCGGACGCCAAGTTGTTTTGAGCCCATGAGAGGAAATTATCAGTCTGCAAACGAAAAGAATTTTTTTGAATATCTTTTCGATGTGGAACTATGGGATTTCAGCATGTCTGGAGACTTGCTGTTGCACGAGGATGACAACGAGGACCACCTCTACATCATGCGCATTGGTTTTGATGAGTATGAGATAGGAAAAGATTCTCCCAATACTCTCGAAAATCAACATGTCCAAGGGCTTGCGGATGCTTTGGCATTGAATATGAAGGATTGTGGTTTATTAGATGAGAATATCACACTTTGGCATTGGCTGAAGAAACGTGATTATAAAGGTGTCAGATATGACCAAAACAGAGATTTTCAATAAGGAGGAACCAAAACAATGGCAATCAGCATGACATATTGAAGGGTTGGCTTTTCCTGGTGTTTCTATAAAAATCACGACTGATGACCTAATCCTCCTGTTTTTTGCTTTGACGTAATTTTCTGACGTTAGTCCATTGAAAATAGCAAGAAAGTTAAAAGCATCATGGATTCAAATAAAACATATCCGTAATTATTTTACGGAAAGAATTAAAAGCGTATCTTTGTAAGCAAAACAATCACTAACAGTAAATGCTATGTTGAAGAAATTTGCCGTAACAAACTATAGAGGGTTCAAGAATCGTATGGAATGGGATTTGTCGCATCCCAGCAACTATACCTTTAACAATGATGCCATCCGGAATGGTGTGGTCAAGAATGGTATCATCTATGGGCCGAATGGGGCAGGTAAATCCAACTTCGGATTGGCGCTGTTCGACATAGCCAATCATCTTTCACACAAATGGAAGAAACCTGACTATTACCTGAACTACGCCTGCGCAGCTCATTACGATGAACCGGTTGACTTTGAGTACACGTTTGCTCTTGATGGGCACGATGTGGTATATACCTATAGCAAGGTGGCTGCCGAACTAAAAGGGGAAATCATTCGGGAACAGTTGCTTATTGACGGCAAGGAGGTGCTGATGAAGGATAACGAGCGGTTGAACATTTCCGAAGAATTTGGTCTGACGGAAGTGGCCATTGAAAATCTGAAGGAGAGCGCCAACAACATTTCCTTGGTCAACTATCTCCTTGGCGCCGTACCGCTCCCTAAAGGACATGCCTTGCTGCAGCTTCGCGACTTTGTAGAGAATATGCTGTTCTTCAGAAGTCTGGACAACCGTGAGTTTATTGGTCTGAAGGAAGGTGGCAGTAACATCGAGGAGTACATCATCAAGAACGGCCTTGCTGATGATTTTGCTGACTACCTGCACGAAGTGAGTGGGCAGGTCTTTCAGTTCGCCCCCGGCATTCCTGGAGAAAATGTGCTGTATTGTCTGATGGACGGTCGGAAAATTCCCTTCCAATGGGTCGCTTCTACAGGCACAAAGAACTTGGAACTGCAATACTACTGGTTGAAGGAAATGGGCAATGCTTCGTTCGTATTCATCGATGAGTTTGATGCTTTCTATCATCACGAACTGTCTTACCAGATTTCAAAACGTCTGTTCGAGGGCCCAAACCAGGTGTTTGTCACCACGCATGATACTTTCCTGCTGAGTAATGACTTGTTGCGTCCGGATTGTTTCTTCATTCTGAGAAACAATGAAATCAAGGCTATCTGTGACCTTACCGACAAAGAGCTGCGCTTTGGCCACAATCTGGAGAAACTTTATAGAGGCGGTACTTTTGGCTTATGATTCTATTTGTATTTGAAGGCAATGAACGAGAACCGCGCCTATACCGGACACTGGAGCGGCTCTATTTCCCGAGGGAGAACGATAATATCATCTGCTCTTTCGGGAACAATATCTATGACCTTTACAACGAACTGCTGGCCTATGGAGAGGGCGGTGACATCGTTTCTCTGATGCGCGAACGGTTGGCAGATGCAGGTGATGCCACACTGGATGGCATTCGCAGTTCGGATATTTCGGAAATCTTTCTCTTCTTCGATTATGACTTTCAGAACTCGCAGCTTTCGCTGGAAGAGATTAACCGAAGGGTAAGGGAGATGCTCACATGGTTTGATGACGAAACGGGCAACGGCAAACTCTACATCAACTATCCGATGATTGAATCCATTCGTTATACCCGGGAGTTGCCGGATGCGGATTATATCAACTATGTGGTAAGCCGGGAGGAGTGCAAGGACTTTAAACACATGGCACGCGATTTCTCTGTCTATAACAGTTTGGATCATCTCTTGTTTAAGGATGGCGAGGTCCCTACCAAAGAGAAATACATCAAAGTGAAGGATAACTGGTCGTACTTGAAGCAGATGAACGTCGCTAAGGCTCATTGGCTGATAACGGGTGAAAACTCCATGCCTGTAAACAAATCAATGGTCAATCAACTTTCCATATTCGACGGTCAAGTGGCGCATTTCGTTACTCCAAAGAGTACGGTAGCTATCTTGAACTCTTTCCCCATCTTTATTTATGAGTATATGAAGTAAGTTCTCTGAATGATAAACGGCCTGTATAACTGCAGACCGTTTGTTTTTTTTTAGAGGAGGAGATTTCTATTCAAATCTTTTCATGACTCTTTCGTTTGGCTAAATGAAACGTAGGTATCTCCCAAGTGCGGAATACCGCCCAATCGTCCTGCCCGGTAAGTATTGTATCTTGCAGGCAATATACAGATATTGTCGTTTTATCGGATATTTACAAGCGTATAGCTGCATTTTGCCAGCTTACTAAAATTCTTGATTATCGCTTACTAAAGTGCTTTTTCTATACCTTATTATATAATGCTTCGGAAGAAAACCCTGATGAATGAGCTGCTTTCCAAAATGAAGCGTTAAATAAAGACTGTCCCTATCAGATTGTTCCCATAATGATTGTTTGTTTGATGTTTAATGATTAATTTTGCAAAGGTTGTTAGATACTGGTACACAAGGTTTCGAGCAACCGAATTATCGCACCCGTTACAGATAATTCTTTGATATCTTTCGTGGGTTTTGCTCTCGTGAGAGCTTACAAAACACTTACGAAAACATTGTTCCTCATTGATAGTCAATAGCATTTGGCTGTTTTATCCGCAGTTATATGTATGTTATTGAATTTCAGGCATGCAAAAGTTGAGAATAGGCCGAAAACTTACAAAAGACTTACAAAAGGCTCGTTCTCCGTTGAAAATCAGATACGCATAGCCGTGGCACAAGCTGCTGTTGAGGAATAAATCCTCAAAAAACGGCTTTTCGTACACAGTGAACGCTAAACGCATACACTATACATACACTAAATCAGTAAGTTAGTGAATGTCAGAAGCGTTTTAGAGCGGCGCAGGCTGCTGTTGAGGAATAATCGACGGATAATTAAATAATTGTTTTAGGCTGTAATGACCTGATTTTAAGGCATTACAGCCTAAACTGTTTTTAAGCGGTTCGTACACTTGACATCGCTTTGTGAAGCCAAATGTACGGCCTACGCATACACCACGCATACACTTTTAAACAGGGCTACATACACCAATCCATACACCACTGAAACAATTAAAAATCAAGAGAATATGGCAAATTTTAAAGCAGTAGTTAGAAAGAAGCGTGCAGATGGCTTCTATCCGGTGTACATTCGTATCGTTCACCGCTCTCGTATGGGGTATATCAAGACCTCAAAAATCGTCACGGATAAGCAACTCAGCAAGACGGGTGAGATTAAGGATCCCGTAGTAAATGACTATTGTTCTCGTGAGATTTTACGTTACAGTGACCTCGTGAATCGCAAGGATGTTTCTCATTTCTCCGTAGCAGAATTGATTGAGTATTTAAACAATCTGGATGAAGAAGTCAACTTCAGTGAGTATGCGAATAAGTTTATTGCGCGTATGCGTGAGGAAGGTCACGAACGTAATGCGAAGAATTATCGCTTGGCTGTTGATCACCTACAGCGCTATTTGGGCTCCACCGAAGTGATGTTCTCCAGATTGACCACTACTACCATTAATAATTGGATAGATAGCTTGTCATTGACCAATCGAGCCAAAGAGATGTACCCTACCTGTGTGCGTCAGATTTTCAAGAAAGCACTGGTAGAATTGAATGATGAAGAGCGCGGACTCATACGCATCAAGTATAATCCTTGGCTTAAAGTTAGCATTCCAAAGTCAGACAGGACCATGAAGTTGGCAATCAGCGCAGAAGCTTGTCGTGAGTTCTTTAACCGGCCCCTTCCGAAAACCAAGATGCTTGCCTCTACCCCGGAATTGGGACGAGATATTGCTTTGCTCATCTTTTGTTTGGGCGGAATCAATACGGTTGACTTGTACAATCTGAAGAAGGAAGATTATCATGATGGTATCATTTCGTATAAACGTGCTAAAACAAGGCATAGCCGTGCTGACGAAGCATATATGGAAATGCGTGTAGAACCTTTCATTCAAACGACGTTTAATAAGTATCTTGCGGATGAGGAAGATGAGTATCTCTTTGTTTTTCATAGCCGTTATAGGGATTCTGACAGCTTCTGTGCCGGTGTAAACATAGGTATCAGAAAAATCTGTATTGATATGGGCATGAAGAAAGAACAGTTCTATTGTGGCTATACCTTCCGCCATACATGGGCCACCATTGCCCAAAACGATTGTGATGCCAATATTGCGGATGTTGCCTTCGGTTTGAACCATAGTCAGGGCTATAAAGTGACCAGAGGCTATGTCAAGATAGACTTTACTCGTGCTTGGGAATTGAATGCCAAGATCATTGATTTTGTATTCTTCTCCAACAAGAAAAGCAAGCAAGGAAAGGCGCGTGATCTTGAGGAACCTGCCTATAAGCTTTTCCGCATATCGCCAAAGATGATGATTCATGCCCGTGCTTATTTCAAGGGTGAAGTTGTAGCCGAACTGACAAATATCGGATTCAGTAACATCAATCAGGTGATTGCAGCGCTTGCTCCTCACTTGCCTAAGGATATGCCTGTTGGATGTACAGTACAGTTCCGGTTAACGAATTGCGACAACCAGCAAGAAATGGTTTACGAACGCAGCAAAGGTAAGGGTTTCTAAACACCCTATACCTTATATATAGCTAACAATCCGCATCAGTCCTAACGATTGATGCGGATTGTCGTTTTCGGTAGTTGCCCTACCATATCACTTGGTGTTCGCTTAAATGTAGTACTTAACCAAAGGGAACAATTTAGCCACTTACCCATGCAGCGTACTACCTTCTTGGTCTGAAGGCACTTCTTACCCTTTCTTGTCCTTCAGAACTTTGGCGGCACATTTGTCCTTATCATCCCTATGATTAAAACCATGATAAACACTAGCAGCTTCCATGCAATAGAAAACAAGAATTTGCCGAGCCACCAGGCAAACTGAATGGCTTTTATGATAACGACTAATCCCACCTTCAAGAGAATGGCGAATATTATCGCGACCGGTATCAAATATATGAAGAATAGTACCAATGCCATAGCTTTCTTTTTAGTTATTTCTATACTCAAATATACTAAAAACCAATGGAATAAAGAAACAATGCGACTTATTTTTCCTGGTTGTTAGCACTATTTAATCATTGATTTACAGGTCTTTTGTTCTAAGGATTTAAAGGGTCAATCGTTCCTAAGATAAGTAATTGTTTTCTCATTGTTGGACCACATTTTTGTCGTGTTGGACCATGTTGGACCACATTGTTTCCTTTGTTCGTGTCTTCAAAAATGAGGCATCTCCCAGCTACTTTTGCTGGTGATATGAAACACTAACTATTAAAACTAACAGTATGGCACTTTGGAAAATTTCAGTAAAGTTTGGAACGAATGCCCCTTGCAAGGACAAGCGTAAGAGAGTGGAGAAAGGAATGTTTGTGGAAACCTCTACAGCTACCACAACTCCTCCTTTGAATCAGGCTCGCGAGCAACCGATGTTGGCTCAGCTTTTCTCCAGCAAGTACGGCATCGAGATTGATGCCAACAAGATGAATTCCTCTTATTTCGTCTGTGAGAGAATCAGCTAAAAAACTCGCCTTGATCTTGTGGATTAACCACTAGACCAAGGCGAGTAGCTTATGTATATGCTTTTAGAGTTCATCCACCGCTTGGATGCGCTGCTTCCAGAGATTTAATTCATTACGCATTGTTTTTCTAATATCCTTCAAGGATTTGTCAGGGAACTCATGGATTATTAAGTTGTGAAGGAAGAGAAATAAGGATATGAAGTATTTACTTACCATCCAATCTCTTGAGGACGGGTGTAGAATACTGACAGCCGGAATTCCAAAGACTGTGCCAATTTCCCATTTCAAGTTATCAAAGACTTGTATAGATTTTATAGTATCAGCCTTTGCTTCATCCATATTATTTCTAAGGGTCTCAAAAGCATTTGTTTCCATGAAAACAATCTTTTTAGGCCTGAGTATGTTTATCAACTCTATAGTGCTTTTAATACCTTCAGCCAACAACTCTTTTTTCAAGTTACTGACACCTTTGGATGACTCAAACGGAGAGAGATTTGTCCATACCACCTTCTTGTCATCATCAATCTGGCTGTCCGGACATTTGGAACCATATCCAAGGAATAGTCGTCCGTTGGCAAGAAAACGGGAGTCTTTTAATTCCTTGTCAAACCGCTTGCTCCACCATTCTTTGTTTCCCTCCAAGTAACCATCAGTTGTATGGGTCGAGGTGCATTTCCCATTTCCTTTGGGATTTATTCCTATAACCATCAGTTCAACGTCAGTTTCTATTACATTGAGAGGTGATTGGGTATAATACGGAGTGTTATGTGTTTGTGAGAGTTCATTGAACTGTTTAGTCCATTTTTCACTCCATTCTTTCAATAATTCTTGTTTGGTCTTTTCCATTGTATTAAGTTTTTAATCGGTATCGTACATTTTCCATAGGTCTTTTGCCCTGTTGTGCATTTCATGCCGCAATGTGGCTGGTTGCATGACTTCTACCATGTTTCCAAATTTAAGCAATTCCATGCACAAATCGTAGGTCGGGCGCACTAAAAGTTCAAAGTCTGCATACTCGTCGCAGGTGAAGACCTCTTGCTGGCTCTCATGCAGCGGCAGTGAGCGCAGGTAATGCTGCTGCCTTCCATAGGCACGGATGACAACCCTTTCGATGGACTTATCCTCTATAACCACACCAAAATAGGAAGAGAAATAAGCTTGGGCGTTAAAATCTTGAGGCAGAACGAATGCTTCTTTCAAGATTTCCAGGTGCTCTACTCTGTCCAACCCATATACCCGAATCATTCCGTCATTGATACTGAGAGCCAGCAGGTACCATCTTCTTTGAAACAACTTCAAGCAGTATGGTGCAACCGGGAACGTATAGGACTTATTCCTTTTGAAACTCCGGTAACTGAGCCGGATCAGCTTCGTCTCCTTGATGGCATTCAGAATGTCAGTAAGGAACTGCTGACTGGATGGTACCGGCTCCACCAAAATTCGATCATGAAGCGTGCTGTATTGCAGGAGGTTTTGGGCAGTGGTATATGTGTCAAGCAACCACCGATTCAGCGTTCCGTTCTTCAAACTCTCCGGATTGGCGATGTAATAGCGAAAGCTATCCTTCCAGTTGCATTCAATCAGCACCCCTAACGACATGAGGATGTTGCCTTTCCATCGGTCAAAGGTCTGTCTGGGGATTGGTTTGCCATTACTGGCATCTTCATTGAGGAGCCATTTATCGTTGAGTTCCTTCAAAGAAAGCCCCTTCTCTCCGGCATGGAAAATCGTATTGACCACCCAAATGTATTTCTCCAGAATAGTCATCTTCCTTCTGTTTTACGCAGCCCACTGCCGTATTTCGCTTCAAACTCAGTAACCAGTTTCCGGAAGTTCTCGGGCAGATAGGTCATCGCTTTCTCATACATCTCTTCGGGTACCCCATAAAGTGCTTCAGCAATGGAGCCGGTGATGCAGCCGATGGTATCGGAATCTCCACCGATGCTGATGGCATTACGGATGGCATCCTCAAAGTCTGTAGCTTGCAGCGCACATTGGATGGATTGAGGAACACTGTCCTGACAGATGCCGCCATTGCCTTCCCCGTCAACTCCGTTCCAGGAATAACGCTTTTGCAGTTCGGCAATGGTGAGCGGAAAACGATAGCCGAAGTCCTGCTCCATACATTGCTGAATCTCATTCTTCGATGCACCCTTACGAGCCAGAAAGATACACATGGCTGTAGCCTGTGCCCCCTTGATGCCCTCCGGATGATTGTGCGTCCCTTCTGCCGAAACCTTGGCAGCATTCATGATGTCGTTTTTCGTATCGAAAGCCCAACCCACCGGACCGACACGCATGGCCGATCCGTTGCCGCAGCTGTTGTATGCCGGAGCATATCCGGTTTTTGTCTTCTGCATGACCCAATTTTGGAAACTGTTTCCATATCCACCCATCGGTGTGGGATAAGCTTCCGCATACCGGACATAGTAATCCGCCACCTGTGCAAGGCGGTCGGCCAGGATGGCATCCGCTGTAGCCAATGTCAGGATGCTGTCATCCGTGTATTCCACGTAGCGACCGAAGAACTCAAAGTCCTTGGTTCGTATGTTACTGAACTCGTAGATACTACCTACGATGTCCCCAATGATACTTCCAATCATACTCTTACTGTTTTAGTGATTCTACTTACTTAAAGCTGTTGCCATCAGTAATATCCGTAAATATACTCATTTTGTATCTCATACAGAGCCAACCGGTGGACTTTGTTGCAAAGTTACCACGATACTCCCTCAAAAAGTGAGACACACTCTATGTTTTAGGTCATAGCTACCAAGGTATTTGCTGTTGGCGCTTTTACATGACCGCATATCCATACGCTTCTGCACTTCTTTTTCCCTCCCGTTCTGAGTCCGTACGCTGCAATACTCTTTTACCCTTGAAGTCAATATGATGGGAGATTAGACATATCTATAGCCTTGCAACTCTATATTGCCGGATTTCTGAAACCACGGAATATGAGATGGGCGAACCATGGGTTCAAGACATTAGCCAAACTTGGCATAAAGTGATTATTATATGGACGTATGCCGTTCCAAAGAAGTTGAGAACAACGGACAAGCAAACTTGGAATACTTGATAATCAGGATAAATTGACCGAAGATTTCTCCAAAGAATGATGTTGTGAATTTTTGCCTTTCGACGTTTTTTATGCTTCTTTGAGGTCGCTAAAGCTACCGGGAAGGCATCGAACTGCGTTGCAGGATTTGTCAAGCAAGTTGTACCCTTGTCATTACAAAACGGAGTTTTGTCCTCACAAGGGTCACTTGCCGATTGCTGCCGCAACGGGGCGATAAATCGCTGTTTCGCTCTGCGAAATAGGTGTCCGGAGAACCCGGCTAACAAGTAATCCAAGGAAGTATGAAGCAGAAGACCAAAGTATTTCAGTTGCGGCTTACCCCGGAGGAAGCCCAACTGTTGAAGGAAAAATCAGGCTCATTCCACTCTGTGAGCCATTATATCCTGTCGGCAGTGCAGGAATTTTCCAATGTGGATGTGAAGAAACGCATCGAGTTGATCCGAGAACTCGGTGAGTTTTACCGAAAGAATCAGAACGAACTGTCCTGGGCAGGTGGCAACCTGAATCAGGTGGTCAAACGAGCCAACGAACTGGCGGTAGCCGGGTTGCTTGCACCCAGCTATATCCAGGAGATAGTGCTTCCGACTGTCCGCGAAATACAGGAAACGATGAACCGCATCAAACGGGATTTGGAACTGATTACACTCAAGTGTATAAAGACCAAAATGTCGAAGTAGTGTTTGTGCGGTATATGTTTTGACCGTTGAACCCAACTAATCTGACTATTCAGATGATAGCAACCATTTTACCCGGAAGTTCGAACTTCCATGCTGTAGATTACAATGAACGGAAGGTGGCGAAAGGTGTAGCCCGGTTACTGGAGATACAAAACTTCGGAGCACTCGGCGAAGTACGCAAACCAACCCCCGATGAGTTGACTCAGTTTCTCATGGAATATTCCTCCATGAATCCCAGAATACAGAAAGCCCAGTTCCATGTAGCCATCTCCTGCAAGGGACATGAGATGACGGAACAGCAGTTACTTTATTTCGCGCACCAATATCTGCAGGAAATGGGTTATGCCGAACCCGGACAACCCTGGCTCATCTATTCCCACAACGATACAGACAATGCGCACTTGCATATTGTGACTTCAAGAATTGCGCCCGATGGACACAAGATACAGCACGACCATGAGCGCAGACGCTCGCAGGCGGTCATTGACAAGATACTTGGAACCGATAGAACACAAAAAACAGAGAAAGACATCGAGGCCGCCAAGCAGTACAGCTTCTCCTCCTTTGCCCAGTTCAAGGCCGTGATGGGAACCATGGGCTATGAAGTCTTCTAGAAAGACGGGAACGTCTTCGTCAAACAAGGCGGTAGAATCCAAAAGAAACTCCCCCTGACAGAGATTGAAGCTCTATATAAAAAAGGTTATCAAGACAAGGCACGCAATCGCCAGCTGAGAGCCTACCTGAAGAAATACCGGGACGTATGCGCCAATAAGGAAGAACTGCAGAAGGAAATGAAGAAGAATTTCGGCGTGGATGTGGTCTTCTTCGGCAAGAAAGACAAACCCTACGGCTACATGCTGATTGACCATGCCAACAAGACCGTCATTCATGGAGCCAGAGTCCTTGCCGTAGAAGAACTGCTGGACTTTGCTACTCCCGAACAACGCTTTGACCGGATAGAAGCATTCATAGACCAACTGTTGACCCTCAATCCCAAAATCACTCAGGGAGAAATTTTCCAGAAACTCAAGAAACAGTGTGCCTATATAAAGAAAGGTGTCATCTACTACGATGGCCAAAGCAGACCCTTGCCCCCTTTCATGGCCAAGGCCATAGACCGCAACAACCGCATCAGCTTCATCGAGAAGTTCCGTCCGCAGAACGCAGCCGAAGTGGAAATGCTGTGCAAGGTATTCAAGGTGGACCGGCCGGACCTGGTGGACATCTCTACGGAACGTCCTCCCAAGTATGCCGATTCCGTCGGCCGCCTGCATGAAATCTTCAATGATCCCAAAGTGAAGTCCCCCCGCAGCGCCATGTATCAAGAAGGCTTCATCATCCGTCAGGTAGATGATACCTACTATGCCATCAATTTTAAGGAACATATCCTTATTAACCTGAATGAAGAAGGCTTTGATGTAGAACGGGTGAAGAAGAAATCCATGAAGCAGAAACGGAAAGGCACTCCTTTTAAGAAATCTTCCAAATTGAATCCGATCAAGAGTTTGCAGCAGAAGACGCATCAGGGGCTTGGCAAACTCAACAAGAAAGGAATCGGTAGCCACAGTGCCAATCGCGAATGGGAAGTTGGTAAGAAAACGAACTATGATGAGGTGGATGATGGACACTCATTAAAGATGTAATTACTTTCTGTTTACCTATAAAAAAACTGCCTACTGTTGTGTTCGATATTCATCTTTAAAATATAACTTTGCATTTATGATGTGATTAAAATCTATTTGTACACAATATGAGTTTATTTACCTGATACCATGAAGAATTTCAATTATTACCAAAAGAACTTGAGTCTTCATCTTTTAAGGAATTTCTTTTTGAAACATGGCAAGCAACATACATACAGGAAGAAAGATTTTTTTATCCGCCAGCATGAAGTTTCACGGTCTGCCGGGTGGGTTGAGTCCGGTAGCTTTCAGTATTCGTTTACAGACGAAGAAGGCCTTGAACATATTGTAGGCTATGCTTTTGAAAATGAGTTCGTATGTGATTACTCTTCCTTCATAAAATCCCAACAGTCTAAGGTCAGCATTCAAGCTATTTCAGACTGTGTAGTTTATGAAATTGCATTGAATGAACTAGTCACATATTGGGAAGTTAATTTGGACAACTTGAAAGAAGGAAAGAAGGCGGCAGAAAATTTATATGAGTTAGCATATGACCGGTTTCTTGATTCCTATTGCAGTCCGATGATACGGTATAAGAAACTGATGAGTAGGTGTCCAAAGTTGAAAGAGAAAGTACCATTGAGAAGTATCGCCTCCTTTCTGGGTGTAACCCCGGAAACAATCAGCCATATCCGTAAAAAGATACGCCTGGATGGAAAGTCTTGAATTTGTTCAAGGCTTTTCTTTTGCTTATTGCTTTACTTTGCACCTTTTAAAAATTAAGCTATGGTGTATTCTATCTATCAATCGGAAATAGAACAGTTGGATGTACAAATAGCAAAGCTCCGCAGGAAGAGCAATGCCTATTTGCTGGCGAAACTTCTTTTCTTTGGTGCAAGTGCTTTCTTTGTCTATCTCGCTATCAAAAATTTCACTTTTCTGAATCTGGCAGGTGCCTGTTCATTTTTTGCAGCTTATTTATCTGCTTGCGTATTGGACAGCCGTTGTCAGAAATTCTGTGATGGGCTGAAACGTAAAAAGTCTGTCTGCAAGCATGAACTGGCCTATCTGGAAGGCGATTTTACATCATTTTCCTCGGGAGAGGTTTACATCAATCTAGAACATGAATACTCGTTTGATTTGGATCTGTTTGGTCCAAGTTCCTTATTCAACCGGATGAACAGAAGTGTCACCCGGAAAGGGAGCGACAGGTTGGCCGAGAAATTGACGAACCTCTGTCAGGATAAGCAGGAAATTCTTCTCAATCAGGCGGCCATTGTAGAACTGGCAGATAACTTCAGTTGGCGTATCAGGTTTATGGCCAACAGGTTCATTCCGGATAATCTTAAAATGCTTTCTGAGCTGGCTTCAGAAAAACAAAAACACGGTTTTCTCCTGCGTTCCGCCATTCCTGCTGTTTGCGTAGGAATGACCATTCTTTCTTTTCTGCTGGCTTTATTAAAACTGATTGGATGGCAGTATTTTATGACATTCTTCCTATTAAATCTTGGCTGCTCGATTTTGTTCTTTCGCAAGACATTGGCGACCAATATTAGTATAAGTAAAATTTATCAAGAACTCGTTGCCTATATCGAGGTCTTGAATGACATACAGAATGCCAGATTCAAAGCTAGGGTTTTGGTTGAATTACAAAAAGGACTGTTTTCTTCTTCAGCAAATAGCTTGAAGTCCTTCGCTGAATTGTCGCGCTTGCTGAACCTGTTCGATCAGCGGGGGAATGCCATCTTCTATATTCTTTTCAATGGTTTCTTCCTGTTTGACATTTTACTGTTGAAGCGTATCATCCAATGGGAGAAAAAGCATCTGGCGCACATGGAAAAATGGATCCATTGCATTTCCGAAATAGATGCGTTGGTCAGTCTGGCCAATTACTCGTTCAATCATCCTGCCAACACCGCAGCGGAAATACTTCCGGAACAGGATGAGAAGGTGATTGAAGCCATAGATATCTATCATCCTTTTCTGGCCTACAAGCAAGCTGTCCCTAATAGCTTTACACTCGGAAAGAAGCATGTCGCCATCGTGACCGGAGCCAATATGGCAGGGAAAAGTACTTTCCTACGGACCATCGGAATCAATTACATCCTGGCTTGCAACGGGGTACCCGTATGTGCTACCTCTTTCAGGTTCTCAATCGTTACCCTGTTTTCAAGTATGCGAACAACAGACAATCTGTCAAAGGATATCTCTTATTTCAATGCGGAGCTTCTTCGCTTGAAGCAACTCATACAGCATGTGAAGTCTAATCCTTATACCCTGATTATTTTGGATGAGATTCTGAAAGGTACGAATTCGAAAGACAAGTTGGAAGGCTCCATCGTTTTCCTGCGCGAGATTATATGCCATAATGTAGCGGCATTGATTGCCACCCATGATTTGGAGCTGGCAAAACTGGAGGACGAAAATAAGGAGGTATTCAGCAATTATTGTTTTGAAATAGCCCTGTCGAAAGACATTGAATACACCTATCGTATAGCCAAAGGGGTGGCCAAGAACCTGAATGCTTCTTTTCTGTTGAAAAACATATTGGATGAAATGAGAAACTAAAAGGGAGAACCTTTCGGCGTATTGCCGAGGGGTTCTCCCTTGAATTCAATTGATTTGCAATGTGCTTATATTTTTTCTGTTAATGGAATAGTGTCATACATTACTCTGGCAACTTTGCTTACATATTTAACCGCTCTTTCAATTTCGTATTCCGTTTTAAAACCTGCATGTTGTTGATGGCATAATGAAGGGCATTGGGAGTGCCGATAAGAATACAGATTTTCTTGGCACGGGTGATACCGGTATAGATGAGGTTGCGTTGCAGCATGATGTAGTGGTTCATCATGACGGGCATCACCACGATGGGATATTCTGAGCCTTGCGACTTGTGGATGGTAGTGGCATAAGCCAGCGTCAGTTCTTCCAATTCTGAGATTTCATAAGATACCAGTGTTCCTTCGAAATTCACACTCAGTGTATTCTCATCCATATCTACCGATTCGATATAGCCCAAGTCACCGTTAAACACTTTCTTTTCGTAATTGTTTCGTAGCTGCATGACACGGTCACCCAGTTTGAAGGTGTTGACTCCACGAGTCAGTCCAACCTTTGAGCGATTCAAGGCTTTCTGCAGCGCTGCATTCAGTGCAATGGCTCCGATATTCCCCTTCTGCATGGGAGTCAGTACCTGAATCTGATGGGCATCTACCTCATACGCATGAGGAAGCCGTTTCTGCACCAGTTCTACAATAGTTTCAGCCACAGCTTCGGGCTTTTCCTGTTTGATGAAGAAGAAGTCGGTATTCTTGCCGTTGCTCGTATCGGGATAATTGCCCTGATTGATTGCATGAGCACTCATCACAATCCGGCTGCTTTGCGCCTGACGGAAGATGCGGGTCAGGCGGATAACAGGTATCCTCCGGCTTTCAATGATGTCGCGCAGTACGTTTCCGGGTCCCACACTGGGTAGCTGATCCACATCACCCACCAGAACCAGGCGCATGTTCGAGGGGATAGCTTTCATCAGATGCATCATCAGGTGGATGTCTATCATCGAACATTCATCCACAATGAGGGCATCCCCTTCCAGTGGATTTTCCTCGTTTCGCTTGCAGCCTTCCTGCGGGTTATACTCCAACAGACGATGGATGGTCTTGGCTTCCCTTCCAGTAGCTTCGCTCATTCGTTTGGCCGCACGTCCGGTAGGGGCAGCCAGCAGAATCTTCAATCCCATGTGCTGGAATGCGGCAAGAATACCTTGGGTTGTAGTGGTTTTACCTGTACCCGGGCCACCGGTCAGCACCATGACTTTGGAACGGATGGCCTGTTCGATGGCCTGTAACTGAATCTCGTCATACTCTATACCCGTTTCCTTGCTGAGTGATTTGACTTCAAGGGTTTCTGCGAAGAGGTCTTGTTCAGCAGGAAGCAGCAGGTCAAGCAGGTCTCTAGCTACGCCGACTTCTGCATAGTAATAATAAGGATGATAGATGGCATCTTCTTCGGCGATGATTTCCTCATCCGTTTCCATCTGTTTCAAGGTGTGGATAATGAGGGACTCATCGGTAGTCAGCAGTTCATGGGCAGCTTTGATCAGTTGCTCCCTTTCTGCATAGACATGTCCTTCTGTAGAGAGTTGGTGCAGGGTATGTAGAATACCGCTTCTGCAACGGTGCGGATCATCATCCAGATAACCCATGTTGTGGGCTATATCATCGGCCATCTTAAAACCAATGCCCCACACTTCATCTGCCAGCCGGTAAGGATTTTGCCGGACCTTACCGATGCTGTCCTTGCCATACTTCTTGTAGATTTTTGCTGCATAGGCCGTGCTTACTCCATAGCTCTGCAGAAATACCATCACATCCTTGATGTCTTTCTGCTTCTCCCAACTTTCCTGAATCTGGGAAAAGCGCTTTTTGCCGATACCCGGCACTTTCAGCAGTTCTTCGATGTTGTTCTCAATGACTTCCAGTGTCTGGAGACCGAACTGTTTGACGATGAGTTTGGCATACTTGGGGCCGATACCTTTCACCAGACCACTGCTCAGGTAGCGTTCGATGCCGTAGAGCGTAGAGGGCATGATTTCTGTCCAGGTGTCCGCTACAAACTCGTTGCCGTATTTCCGGTCTACTTTCCATTCGCCTTCACACAACAATATCGTACCTGCAGGTAAGTCCAACAGGTAGCCAATCAAGGTAACCAGATCTTTGTAACCGGAAACCTTTACCTTCAATACCGTGTATCCGTTGTCGGGGTTCTGGTAGGTAATTCGTTCTACTGCGCAGCGAAGTTTGATCATAGGTAAGTCATAAGTGTAAGCTAACTACAAATATAGCAAAATTATAGCACATGATTCTCCTGAAACCTTCTTATTTGAACAATAAAAGGTAAAGGAATTGTCTAAGTTTGGATTTAAGAATTTTGATACTTTAGGAGATGAATAACATGATGTTTAATGTTTTAAGCATATGGCTAAAGGCGAAAAGGGGACTTTTAGTTGTAACTTTTTTGGCTAATTTTTCTCAGATTCCCTTGTTTCGAAGTCCATTCAACCCCCGGTTTCAGCAACCGAAAGCACATTGATGTTGTGCATTTAGGTTTTCCCTGTTCCAGCATTTACTTTTGCTTGCGAATTTGATAAACGGAAAACAACATGATACAGACCCCGGTCATAATCACCTTTGCCAACCAGAAAGGAGGCGTCGGAAAGACGCCCCTCTGTGTGACTTTTGGCAACTATCTCGTGGCAAAAGGAGTCCGTGTTGTCATTATCGACTGCGATTTCCAGCATTCCATCCTGAAATGCCGCAAGGCAGACATCAAGAAGTATGGAGAGGAACAACTGCCCTATGAAGTCTGGTCATACGAACCCAACAACAAAGTGGAGATGACCTCGCTGGTGGAAAAACTGCACAACGACCCCGAACTGGATGTGGTGCTGATGGATTCACCGGGCAGTCTGCATGCTGAAGGACTGGTTCACATGTTCGTCAATTCAGACATCATCGTGGTACCATTTCACTATGATTTGGTGACCATCCCCTCCACAGCCAGTTTTCTCCTGTTTCTGGACCGCCTCCGTCAGGCCGTAGGCGAAGGGATGAATGCTCAGCTCTTTATCATACCCAACCTCAATGACAACCTTTCGTATGCTAACGGCATTGCGTCGGCGGTCACGGCTCATTTCAAGGTCGAGCAGCTGTCCGGTCAATTCATCAGTTTTG
>ENA-ORPF01000183-ORPF01000183.1-human-gut-metagenome-genome-assembly--contig:-NODE-183-length-67378-cov-4.311008_pt1 | contig 67378 bp, 73 predicted proteins | sample MGYA00242140_ERZ509070 | MGnify/ENA primary metagenome ERZ509070 (study PRJEB26280, sample SAMEA2338713) | human gut metagenome | biome: human gut; feature: human-associated habitat; material: faeces... | reverse complement strand
AAGACCTTAGGCTTCAAAAAACCACATTAAACTTTAAGGTTAATGTGGTATATATAAATATAATTATAATACTTATACAATAATTCTAAATTTTCTTTTACATAATCAAAGTTTTTATCAATTAAATATTTCAATATTTTTTCTAATGAAATATCACTTTGAAATTCTAATACCTTTATTTTATAAGGTTCAATAACTTTATTAGAGTAAGTATGCATATTCCAGTATTCCATTTTATTACTATTTAAATCGCTATTATATTTATAAACTCCTTTTAAGAAACGCCTTGGGAATGCCTGATTTTTAACTTCATCTATATCCTCAAACCCATAATCCACATTTTCTTCTAAATTCAACACAAGATAGCAACTATTATCCAATATTTCTTTTAAAGTATTACAAGCCATAATAAACTTTTTATTACTATGATGATAAAATTTAAAAATTATATCATAAATAAATTTAGGAAAATAGGATTGTCTCAAAAAATAGGCACCTAACTGATAAATATATTTGTTTTTAGGTATAGACGTTAACCATTTTAGCCATACATCCATGATAATAAGTGCATTCTTCTCCCCAATCGTAAAAAACACCTTTTTAGTTTGTTCTAATCCTTTAGAATTTTCACCAATCCTAGGCTCCAATCCATTTTTAAATATACTATGAATATTATCTCTACTAGTATAATGAAGAAAAACATTCTCTAAATTAATATCATTAATATCTACTTTAGGAATATTATCCATAATTACCACCTATTTCATATATAATTTTATAAAATCAAACACATTCTAATTTTACTACAAAATACTATTTTTTAAAATATTTAAAAAATGAATATAAATTTAACATCTAGAAAATATCAATTACAAATCAGATAAAAGTAAACACACTATTTTTTTAATTTTTCCCTTTCAAAAGCAATAACACTTTTATCATATCTTTCGTATAATGGTTGAATGTCTTTTTTGATAGAAACTGTAGAGATACTTTCATATTTCCACTGAAAATTCTGACATCCTAAATAATTTTCTACCTTTTCACAAGAAAAAGGCAAATATGGTTTTAACAAAGCATTAATATTATAGATAATATTTACACAGCTAAATAAAATATGATTGCATTCGTTAATATCAGTTTTAGCAAGAATCCAAGGTTGTTTTTCATCAAAATATTTATTAGCAAAACTAATCATTATCTTCATATGTAAAACAAGAAAATCTTGCTGGGATTAAATCATAACTTCTCTTCTTTTTTTTCGTTACCTCAAAAGCCATATCACAAACAATCATTCCATGATACTTTTAGAAATTAATACGGCTGTATATTTTTTGGGAGATTTAAATAAATATATTAAAAAGATTAAGTCAAAGAATGAAAAAAAGATTCCAAAAACAAACTTAGTTCCATCTTGGGAAAAAGTATCTAGAAAGCATTCTGATACAAAATAAGAATACAATAAATATATAGAAACAAATAAGAATAATAAAGTGAAAACAATACCAAAAACTAGAGACTGATGCTCTCCTTTTTTCATAAAAACTTTCATATAGCACACACACCTATCTTAAAATAATATAACATATATAAAAGAAATAAACATTTAAAAGGACATTAAAAAAAGGACTTTTATAAATCCTTATTTTAAATCATTAATAACTCCATTAATTAAATTTAAATCAGATGGAATAATCCACTTAACATTAGCTTTTCTAAATAATACTAACGGTATAATAGCTCCACTTCTGGCCCCATCCATCCATTTTGGGTTAGATGGCATTAAATCATATAATTCTTCAAGAGAAATATCATAAAATACTCTTTTAGTTCCTTCAACATAATCATCTAAACTAACCATATATCTATGGATATGATCATGAAATAATGTATTTTCAACCAAATTAAATTTTGTTAACAATTCGAATCGTTCTTCTCCACCAGTAAAAATAGCACAATCATAATCCTTATCCAATTCTAACTTTTGTAATTTTTCAGAAACAAATTCCTCCATATCTTCTACAGTATCACCACTATATTTTTCATTTACTTTATCAAAATGATTTAATAAATCAGCAACACCAATAGTCAAATTTTTAGTATCTGTAATTTTATCTCCTACAAAAGTTACTAGCTCTGTAGTTTTTCCACCCATATTAATAATTAAAACTTTCTTTCCATTATAATCATTTTCCATTGCTTTTGCTAGATAATAATTTTCAATACCATGACTAATAATATTAAAATGTAAATCAAACTTTTCATTAAATAATTTAACCAAATCTTGTTTTCTCTCTGGTATTAAATTTCTAAAAATTCCTGTAACAAAAATATGTGTATTATAATATTTTAAATGATATTTATTCTTTAATTCTTCAAAGTAATTACATAACTCTTGTAAGTTATTTTTACTAATCCCCTTTTCTGCATCAAAATCATTTTTAAAGTAAATAGAATGTTCCTCTACAAGTTTTAACTCCTTTTCATAACAATAAACTTTAATTGTAGATGATCCAAGATCAATATAATAATTTTTCATAATTACACCTCTAAAAAAATTGTAACACAAAATGAATAAATTCCATACAAAAAGGATTTTAATTTTAAAATCCTTTTATCTTTTTTGAATCTCTTCTTTTATAAATGAAATAAAATCATCAAGTGAAAGTGTATGAGTTTCTTCACTACCATAGCGACGATAACTAACTAAATTATCGTCTCGTTCCTTATCACCAATAATAACAGTGAATGGATTTTTCATAACATTACTTTGTCTAATCTTTTTGTTCATCTGTTGTTTAGAGTCATCATATTCAGCACGAATATCTTCCTTTAATAAAATCTGTTTTAACTTCCTGCAATACTCATCATGATACTTCATATTAACTGGTACAATATTTACTTGAACTGGTGATAACCAAACAGGTAGAACACCTTTAAATTGTTCTAATAATAAGACTAAAAACCTTTCATAAGAACCTAAAACTGCTCTATGAACCATAACTGGAGTTTGTTTTTCACCATTCTCATCAATATAAGATAATCCAAATCTTTTTGGCATGGCAAAATCCAATTGCACAGTTGGTATTTGAATATCTCTACCTAAAGCATCTTGAAACATAAAATCCAACTTAGGGCCATACAAAGCAGCTTCCCCTTCACATTTTTTTGCATCTAACCCTAATTCTAAAGATACTTCCTCTAACATTTTCTCACAGACATCCCAATCTTCTGAGCTTCCAATATATTTTTCTGGATGTTGATAATCTCTAACAGATAAAGATACCCAGTGATTATCCCATAATCCCATCCTAGAATAAAAATCTTTAATTAAATTACACATATTTTTAACTTCTTCTTTTACTTGATCAACTCTACAAAAAGAATGTCCATCTTCAACAGTAATAGCATAAACACGAGAAAGACCGCCTACCGCTCCAGGAAGTTCAGCTCGATATTGTTTATCACTTTCCATATAACGAATCGGTAAATCTTTATAACTTCTTATTTTAGAAGCATAAATTTGAGTATGATGTGGGCACTGAACAGGTTTTAAAACAAAATGATGACCTTTAGGAGACTCTACTCGAAATAACTCATCATCAAATTTTTGAGCATGACCTGAAGTTTCAAATAATGAAATATCTGCAAGAGAAGGGCAACTAACTTTCTGAAATCCATATTGACGACAGACTCTTTCAATCTCTTTTTGTAACTCATCTTTTACAATAGTACCTCTAGGAGTATACAAAGGAAGCCCTGCTCCAACATAATCAGAAAAACAAAATAAATCTAACTCTTGACCAATTTTTCTATGATCTCGTTCCTTTGCCTCTTTTAAGAATTCAGAATACTTCTCTAACTCATCCAAACTAGAAAAACATTTCCCAGAAATTCTAGTAATCATCTCATTATCAGCTTTTCCTTCATAATATACACCACTAACTCTTAAAAGCTTAACATAAATACTAGAATCTAATTTTTGAATTTCTTCTTCCAAATTTCCAAAATCATTTTCACTAATCACTTCATGAATCTTAAATTCATAATAAAATTCATTATCATCAGCATATAAACTATCTAAACTGATATCTTTATATTTATTTTGAATTACCCTTTTTAGTAATTCGGCACCTTTTTCATTTAACATACTTTTCCTTCTTTCTTTTATTTACTTTTTGAATGGGAGTTCATCGTATCACTTTCCGTCATTTAACCATCTCCTTAAACAAAAAAGATGATACCTTCTAGGAGTCTATCATAGACGGTACCATCCTTTTTTTTACTTAATTTATGATAACCGTATTTCTACGGATCTTAGTTTCCTAAGCAACTTAATAGGTAGTAATAATTAAGTTTATTTATTATCTTACACCAACCGATAACTCTCTAAAAAATAAATACTCAAATATCATGTCCTATATCATAGTCTTTATATTAATATTATATCATCATCTACAACAAAATTTACAAAAAAGTCTATTACTGGATTGTAATAGACTTTGTAATAACAATATAAATATTCTTACTTATACTTTATTTAACAATGCTAAAACAATCAATCGAAATAATTGATTTTTTTGTCGTATAAACAGTTGTCGTCAATTGATTGCTTAACATAAAAATTCTCCCTTTCAAAAAGTAATTAAATAATAACACAATATCAAAGATTTGTCAATTTAGAAGAATTACAAACCTAAAAATTCAGAGATTGATTTCTGAATCTTATCAAGCTCATATCCTTTAGCCTGGCAAGTATTCCACCCTCTTTTAGCAGCATTTTCTATATTTATAGAAGTATCATCAATAAACATAATATCTTTAGGATTTAATTGTAAATCCTGTTCCACCAGGCTAAAAGCATCCTCACTACTTTTATGACTGTGAGTCATATAAGATAACCAAACATAATCAAAACTAGATAAATCTAACTGTTTAGCTAAAGCAGGATAACAGGCATAAATCAAATCAGAAAACAAACCAATTTTACATTTGTCTTTTAAAGAATAAATATAATGAACAACATCTTGATAATAATCTGTTTTTAAATATTCAGCACTAAACACATTACTAAATTCATCCATAGAAGTATGAAAATTACCAGCATTACAAATTCTTTGAACCCACTTTTTCTTACTTTCTTCATCATTTTGAACACTAATGATAACATTATTTTCATCTCTCAATGTATCACGATAAAGATTCCAAGCCTCTTCTGAACTAAAAGAAGATTGAAAATGCTGAATCGTTCTAACAATAGCATCTCTATCACTATTAGAATCAGGATAAGTATGTAGTATAACGCCACCCCAATCAAAAATAACGATTTTATTTTGCATTATTTTTTCTAATCTCCATACAAACCTCATCAGATGACTCTTGATACATTTGAAATCCTACTAATTGATAAACATGAATTGCTCTTTTATTATGACTATAAGCTTTTAAATATATGCGATTTAAATGAAATGTTTCAAAACAATAATTGACAAATGCTGTTAATGCTTCCCGTCCATAATGTTTATTTTGCATAAGAGGAGTAATACAAATACCCAACTCTCCTTCTTGATTTTCAACTCTCATTAGTTCAATATTTCCAATAAACCTATGACTATTCTTTTCTAGCATAGAATAGATAGTTGCTTTAGAATCTAATTTTTTCTGAATCCACTCTTTTTCTGCTTCCATAGAATAAGTAATAGAATGCTTAGAAATAAACTTATTAACATCTGGATCATTTACCATCCTAACATACTCATCAACCAAGGAATGTTGAAGCTTCACAAAAGAAATATGAGAAGAAGAAAAAACTTCCTCATCTTCATAATATATCATTTTTTCATAAATAGGTGCATAATCATGTAAACTCTGATCCACATTTATTTCATAATCTTTAACATAACAATTTGCTTCTTCATCATCATAGTATTCCCTAACAAAAACACCACCCAAAGCTTCCATAGTCTTCCATGATGCTGGATTATTTGTATCTGCATCCATCAAAACTTTAGATATGCCATGAGACTGACATATTTTTAATCCTAAATATAAATTTATTTTATTATATCCCTTTCCTCGTTCTGTTGGTCGAATACTATATCCAATATGACCTCCAAACTTCTTCAAATGTTCATTTAATGTCAAACGAATATTAATCATACCAACAATTTTGCAATCATTTTGTCTAACCAAAAAATACGTTTTTGCTGGAACCTTTTTCTCATTAGGAATTCGAGTAGCATCTTGCTTCAACTTTTCCAACCAACCAGCATAATCTTCTATATATCGATCTAGACCACCAACACCATTAATAGCTGAATGATACTGATGAAATTCTTGAATATAATCAATTGCATCTTCTTTCCTACCCAAACTAGGAATTTCCAAATAAAACTTTTCCATTTTACCACCTCTATTTTTGAACATGATTATTTACAGAATAAGCTAAATTACTAGCATATCCAACAGAATATAATGGTTCTGGAACTTTAGATTGTGAGCTTTTACCAACAGAACGAAGTGCCAAATCATTAATGAATTGTACTTGAGTAGGCGTTCTAAACAAATTAGCAACAATTTCTTGATTATATTTATATAAAGAATGAGAACTAATATCACGAAAAATACCAACAGTATCAATAACCCCATCTTGCTCTACTTGTTTTGTCATATCTTGACATATAGAATGATAAATTTCTTCTGCAGAAGAGTTAAAAGCATAAACATCTCCAACTCTTTTATCACCAGCAGTCCAATTAACACCAGCAGCAGTTAACCACATATTAGCAAACATAGCTTTCTCAACAATTTCCGGATTTTCCTCTACTTCCTTCGTTTTAATATCACGAATTTTATATTTAGAAAAATCTTCCTCCAAAGGATTACCAGATATAGTAAATATCTCATATTGAGAAGCTAAATTCTTTATCTCATCAAAAGTAGGAAGAGGCTTTGGTTCTATAGAATCAACCAAATCATCTACATTAATACGCTTAGAAGTATCAAAATAATCAACTAAATCTGGATTATAATACTTATGATTATCACTTGCATAATAACCAATATAACTACCAGCTTCATTAACTTTTCTATCCAATCTTGCTCTACTTAAGAACACATCCACCATATCTAATCTAGGATCATTAAAAAAGTCTCTTTCTGTAAATACTGTATTTTTCTTTAATACATATTTATTATCTTCTAACACCATTTCAAAAATATCATATTTATATATATCGAATCCACAAGGTTTTTGAGTAAAAGTCCTTCTTTCTGCAATAAAACTAGTACCATCACTTCTTTTAAAAACTCGAATATTATCTCTACGATGAGTTAACAAATCATCAGGCTTTTCGATTTCAGATACGCTCTGTACAACTTCACTATGATTGCTGGAAGATTTTTTAGTAACATTTCCCAAAAACATAGTATCTCGATCAATAGAATCTTGTATATTTTCTTTAGAGAAAACAATATTAAATAAAACATTTCCATAACCAGTAGGAACCTTTTTACCAAAATCTCGATTCTTTTTATATCCCATAACATTACTTTCACTAAAGAAAATTTGTGGATTTTTTAATGTTCCATCAGGTAAAACATCACAATAATAATATCGATTAAGTTTATAACCATCAGCAATAAAATTACCAACTTGAGAAATTACAAATTGAGAACCATCCTGACGAGCTATAAGATAGGTACTATTAGTGTAAGTTTTCGATCTATCAAACTGTGAAGAAATTTGACGAATTAAATCTAAATTAATTTGTGAAAGTGTATGACGATAATCCTGAACTGGCTCATAAGAACGTGGACGATGATTTTTAGCAAAAGACTCAACATTTTGTCCTAAAAAATAATAGGTAGAATCGAAACCAGCCTGATATCTAGAATTATCAAAAGTAACATCAACAGGATATAATTTTCCATCTATCGTAACAAGATTCCAAGCATGACCTGTTCCTTTTTCAGTACGTCCCTCTACATATTGACAAGGAATATTCAATCGATCCATCATTTCTTTAAACATCAATGAATAACCAGCACACACTGTTTGTTTGGTAATTAATCCTCTTAAACTTCGAATTTCATCAGATGATTTTTCTTCGTATTTAGGATCATATAACACTCCAGATTTTAAAGAATCATAAACATAAATAACCTTTTGTAAATCACTCCAATTAGATCTAATACCAGACTCGATTTTTTCCATCTCTTCAACAATTTTAATTGCTTCATTTCTAGTATAAATAACAGAAGAATATAAATAATCTTGAGATTGAGGAGCATGTTCTAAACGATACTTATCATACCCTCCAGCAATTCTTATCATAATAGATGGATCTAATCGTTTTAAATCAGAAGAAGAAATTCCTCTAGTATTCGCAACCTCAACCAATTTATTCACATAAGGGTGGCGCATACAGAAATCATTAACACTATCAACATCAAAATAATCTCCATCACCAAATGTATATTTATATGCATAACTATAATTCATATCACTCACCACGAATCTCTATCAAATTATCTTCTAAAACCAAAACATCATGTTGAATAAGATCATCTAATAACAATTTATTTTCCCGATATTGACTTTCATCCACACCCAGTTTACGAAGATTTTTAAAGTTCTTTAAAAAAGATAAATCAACCAAATTAGAATGATCAATATATAATTCTTCAATCTTCGTAGAAATTAAATCTGGACTTCCTAATATTTCTGAATAAGATAACTGTAAATACCTCAATTGTTCTAACTCATTCAAAGAACGAACTTTTATCTTACCACTTACAATAGTTAAAGATTCTAACTCACCCAAAACAGAAATAAAGGAATAATTATAAATATCACAATGAACAAGAGATAAATTACTAACCGAAAATAATGCAACCAAATTAGAATTTTCAAACTTACAATTATGAAAACTAATAGCTTTTAATTTTTTTAACTTTATCAAATGAAGTAAATCATCATTATATAAAAAGCCATTACGAATCGTTAAACTAAATAAATTTTGAAAAAGTAAAACATCCGCAATAAGAGCCGCATTATTTTCTTCTTCATCATAATCAATAACAATTTCTGTTATTTGATTAAGTTCATCTTGTGAAAATTCATTTTCCAACTTATCTAACTGAAACATAACCTTATTAGCAACACTTTCACATTGTAATCTCATACTATCACCTTATTATTTATTCTGACATAATTGTACCATAAAACTAAAAAATTGTTAAAAAAAAATTACTTCATAAAAATCAAAAAAAGATCTTGTTTCGCAAGATCTTTTCTAATTTTGCTCTTGTAATTTATGTTGAAAGAATTTATCTTTCACATCATGTTTCCAAACAGCATACATACCAGCAAAAATTAAAGTCGTCTCCCCTATAACAAGTAATGGACTCTGATAATATAAATAATATGCTCCATAAAAAACACCAGTCGTAATGCCAGACAAACGTACAAATCGCATATCCGTCTGCCACAAACAATAAGTACGAATTAAAGAACCAATCGTTGGAAGTAAAGAAACAACACCATCCCAAGTCATAATACAATTAATAAGAATAACACTTTCAAATAATATTAATAAACCTAAATAAAATTTTTTACTAAAATCATCCTTATTGATAAATAAAAAACTACGTATAAAATTTACTAAACTTAATACCGCACCTGTATAAGCATAAATATAAAAATTGTACAATGCCTCAAAAATACAATCTAAAGACTGTACAAATAATGATTTTTTTCTTTCTTTAATACAAACACTAATAACCAATGCAGTAAAAGCTAACACACTAAATATCATAAAGAATCACCCTACTCTATAAAGAGTATAAAACAAGAATTTATTTTTTTCTAGAAGCAAGCCAAAAACAAATGTTAAATACTGTAAAAAAAAACTACATCACGCAGTTTTTAATCTCCACCAAAAAGATCAAATACTTCTCCTAAAAAAGATTCTTTTCTCTTTTTAGGGTATTTTTTATGTTCATAATGTTCTTCCTCTTCATATTCTTTTTTCACATCACGATATGTTTTTTCTTCTTTTTCAACCAACTTTTCAAGTTCTCCTCGATCAAGCCAAATTCCTCGACATTCAGGGCAGTAATCAATTTCAACTCCCTTTTTTTCAGACATTAATAAAGTAACATCTTTACAAACTGGACACTTCATAATATTCCTCCTTTATAATATTATAGCAAAAAACTACTTTTCTTCATAGGGATAATCCCATAAACTAAGTTTTCCATTGATAGAAATAGGATCTATTTTTTCAATATTTTCTAAATAAAAACCAAAACCTTCCCAATCATCATCATTAACTACACCAGAATAGACCAAACTGTTTTCTTGTTTTAATTTTTGTTTCATATCAGAATCAATAAAAACACAATCCGATAACCTAGCTTTGGCAATAATACATCCCGTTGGATAAGTAAGATTGAAAGCTTCAAACTTCTTCATAGCTGCCTTATCAATCCCTTTACCAGCATGAATCAAAATATCTCCCCTATATTTTGTCTTCCAAGTACGAAACTCATATTTTTTATATCCTTCAGCAATTAAACTAGCAAAAGGTTGTTTAATAGTAATTACTTTCATACATCCTCCTAAAAAAAGTATAACATAAAATAAAGATATGATAAAATGGTCTTAGAAAGAAGGTAGCTATGAAAACAATAACAATAAAAAATAATCCCATTATAATAAAAAATGATAATTTTCAAACGATCCAAATACACGCAATATATCCTTATCAAGAAGAAATAAAAGATCTAGCAAAAGAAATACTTATTCCACAAATGTTAATGTATATGACAGAACAATATCCAACAGAAGGAGAATTTCAAAAAGCATTAAAAGAAAACTACATTCTATCCTATTTTGCAAATCAAATCACGATTGGAACAACAGCTTGTATTAATTTTAAACTTGTAATTCCTGATGAACAATCATTAAAACAAGATGTAATAGAAAAACAAATTCAACTATTTAGCAATGCTATTTATCATCCAAAAACAGTAAACCAATATTTTGATTCGTTTGAAGTAAATAGAGAAAAAGAAAATTTAAAATTACGAATGAATAGCCAAGAAAAATCATTTAAACCATATTTGAACTACACAATAGCTAAACTAATAGACACAGACGGTATTTTTTCAAGAGATTTAAAAGCACATAAAGAATTAATAGAAGAAATAACCCCCAAAAATCTATTTGAATATTATGAACAAAGAATTATAAATAATACCCCTATTATATTTATCATGGGAAATATAAAAGAAGAAAAAATAAATCCCATTATAAAAAAATATTTTCCTATAAAAGAAAATTTAACTTTAACAACAGACTATATACATTATCTAAAACCAAATAAAGAGAAACCACAAGAAATAGTAGAAGAAAAAGAATTTAAAGACTCAGCTCTATCTTTCATATACAAAGTAAAAAATATGCAAAAAGAAGATTCTATTATGCTAGGATTAATTCAAAGTCTACTATCATCTCAATCTTCCAGATTATTAAGTAAAAAATTAAGACATGAAAACAACTTAATCTATTCTTCAGCAGTAAATTATTATCCTAATTATGGGCTATTAAAAATAACTGCATATATCAATCCCAAAAACAAAGATATAACGCAAGAAAAAATATTAGAAGTGATGGACAGCCTAAAAGATAAAGATATGATAACGCCTCTGATTGAAAAAATAAAAAATAGAAGAAGAATTGATCTAATAAGAAGTCTAGATAATAAATATGACATATTAAATGATAAAATTAACAAAGTCTTAGGCATTGATGATACAGAGCAAGAAAGATATGAAAAATTAAAAGAAAAAACAGCCGAAGATGTATACAACTTTATGGATAAACTACAACTAGATACAATTTATTTTTTAAAGGAGAAAAGCCATGAATAAGTTAGAAACAATTACATTAGAAAATGGATTAACAGTTTATTTATATCAAGACAAAAGAAAACATACTACAGTTTTTCAATTTATCACAAAATTTGGTGGAGCAACAAAAGATTTTATCATTGATGGCAAAGAAGTACATTTCCAAGACGGATTAGCTCATATATTAGAACACTTCTTAGTTGAATGTAATAAATACGGGAATTTCTTAGATATTCTTGGTAAAAAAGAAATGAGTACCAACGCAATCACTGCCAAAAATCATACTAGATATTTCTTCGAAACAGTAGAAAACGTAGAAGATGGAATCAAAACAATACTAAAAAGTGTATACAATCCAGTATTTACAGAAGAAAATTTAGAAAAATTAAAAAATCCAATCTATCAAGAATTAAGAGGAAAAGAAAACAATAAGTTTTTTCATGAAAGTATAAAAATATTAGATAACTGTCTACATAACATTAAATTTAGAAGTACAGGAGGTACTATTGAAGAAGTCAAAAATACAACAATAGAAAATTTAAAATTATGTTATGAAACATTCTATCAACCTAACAATCAATTTATTTTAATAGCTGGTAACTTTCAAAAAGAAAAAGTAATAAAAACAATAAAAGAAGAAATGAAGCATTTAACTTTTCCAAAACATACAGTCCAAAAAATAGAAGTAAAAGAACCAAATGAAGTAGTAAAAAAATATGGTGAAGTAATATTTCCTACTCCTACTCCTTATTTAGAAGTAACTTACAAAGTTCCAATCCACCATTTAACAACACAAGAACAATTAAAGTTAGATTTTTATTTAAGTCCTTTTATAGATGCAAACACAGGATCATCTTCCCCTTTATATAATCGGTTAACGAAAGAGAAAATAATAACAACAGGTATTAATCGTTCCAACAGAAAAATAGATAATTTTTTATTAATTTCTATCGGAAGTTATACGACGCAAGAAGAAAAATTAAAAGAAGAAATTATAAAAGCGTTTAAAAATATTCAATTTGATAAAGAATTATTTGAAATAGATAAAAAAAGAACAATAGTAAATATTATATTAAGAGAAGAAAATTTATCTTCTATTACAGCTCCCCTATTAGAAAATATTCTAGAATATGACCATCCATATTTAGATACCGTAGAAGATATAGAGCAATTAAATTATGAAGAGTTTAAAAAGTTTATATCATCACTAGACTTCTCGAACTATACTATCACAACAATACACAATCCTAAAGAATGAAGGTAATATCATGAAAGTAACTCATACTCTAAAACCAATTTATGATAAAGATTCTCAAGTATTAATACTAGGAAGTATTCCTTCTGTAAAATCAAGAGAAATTGGTTTCTACTATGGCCATCCAAAAAATAGATTTTGGAGCACACTGGAAAAAGTATTTGAAGAAAAAATAGGTTCCAACATAGAAGACAAAAAAGAATTTTTAAAAAAATATCATATTGCCTTATATGATGTAATAAAAGAATGTGAGATAAATTCTTCTAGTGATGCATCTATAAAGAATGCTATTCCCAACGATTTAACTCCAATTTTAAAGAATTCAAAAATAAAAACCATATTTACAACAGGTACAAAAGCCCACCAATTATATAAAAAATATCTATATTCAAAAACAAAGATAGAAGATATTTCTCTACCGAGTACCTCCCCAGCAAATTGTAAAAAAGGGATTGAAAAAATTTTAATAGAAAAATATAGTCAAATAAAAAGTAATATCCATTGATATTACTTTTTATTTATGAAATACATGATGTAATCTTGCACCTATTTCATATTGCATTTGTTTTCCAACACTCTCAGTTGTTGAAGCAGCATACACAATAGGATCAATAACATCCCATGATGTACGTATTAATAACTGAGAACCAACTCCTGTATACTCTTCCAATTGTGCTTTATGCAAAACATCTTGGTTTCCAAAGAAAAGTCCATCTTGTTGCAATCGTTCATAAACTTGATCAACTTGATTGGAAGAACATTCTTTTCCTTTTTGTTCATACTGATTCCAAATTAAAGCTTTTATATAATTAACTCTTCTTTGTTGACTAGAATTAAGTACAGTAGGAATTTCTTTTTTCATAATAACACCCCCAAATGTTTTGGCGCCATCATTATAACACATTTTATTTCATTTGAAAACCTATGCTTTCAATTCTTTCACGGAAAACAGAATCATCTACCTCTTTAGATAAGATCAAATCAGCCTTTTTATCTTCTAAACTAACATCACATTTCTTAACTCCAGGTATAGAAGATAAAACATTAGTAACTCGATTAACACATCCTTCACAATGCATTCCTTCAATTTCGATTGTTTTTCGAATTTTCTTAAACATAATATCACCCTTTCTAATGTATAAATCTTAATAAATAACCATCTAAATCTTGAATTAAAAATTGTTGATCTAAACACTCTTTATCTCCAACTTGATAAGAGTCCACTTGTAATTCTCGAAAGATAGGATACTTCATACGCTTTACTTTCTCATATAAGGAATTAATATCATCAACTTCCATACTAAAATTAACACCTCTACCAAAAGGATATTCCAAATCTCCAGTATTCCAATGATCATTAATCTCTTCAATCATAAGTTGATTACCATCCAACTCTAAAAAACAAAATTTATCCTCTACCCTTTCATAAACAATAGAAAAACCTAAAGATAAATAAAATTCTTTGCTTTTATTAATATCAGAAACACTAAGTTCTGGAATTAATCGATTAAACTTTATATTCATTATTTCACCATCCACTTTAACCTTAAAGAATTAAACACTACTGTCAAACTACTAATTGTCATACAAACACTAGCAAGCATTGGATTAAGCACAACGCCAAAATTTTCTAAAAGACCTGCTGCAATAGGAATCATACAAACATTATAGAAAAATGCCCAAAACAAATTTTCAACAATTACTTTATAAGATTTTTTACTAATAGTAATAAAATCAATTAAATTAGATAAATTATGATTCATAAGAACAACATCACTAGCATCATTCGCAACATCTGTACCACTAGATATACTAATACCAACAGTTGCTTCCACTAAAGCAACCGCATCATTGACGCCATCACCTACCATCACTACTTTATTACCAGCAGCTATATAACCCTTAATAATAGATGCTTTATCCTTAGGTAAGACATCAGCATGGATTTCCTCAATACCAACTTCTTTTGCAACGCTTCTAGCAACCTCTAGATTATCTCCCGTTAACATGACCGGCGTAATATCCATACTTTTTAACTGTAAGATAACATTTTTCATATCTTCACGAATAGTATCACAAACACCAATTAAACCTAAGATTTTTTCTTCATTCATAACATATAAAATACTACAACCATGAGAAAGTAACTCTTCGTAATCTTTCTTATGAGATTGGCGTAATCCTAATTTTTTAACTAATTTTAAATTACCGACATAATAAGTATTTCCATCTACAGTACCAGTAATACCCATACCAGATAATTCTCGAAAATCTTGAACAGAAAGTAAATCATCTTTAGAAAAAGCAGTTGCGATAGGGTGAGTAGAATTACTTTCCAAACTACGAACAATCTTTAATAAAGAATAGGTGGATTCAGCATAAGAATATGTTTGATAAACAGCCAATTTCCCATAAGTTAACGTTCCTGTCTTATCAAAAATAACCTTATCTACTTGTCTCATTTGTTCTAATACATCACCAGATTTTACAACAATTCCTTTTTTGGCACAAAGTCCATAACTAACACTAATAACAAGAGGTACTGCTAAACCAAGAGCACATGGACAAGCAATGACCAAAACAGTAACAAAAGATTGAAAACCTGATAAAAATGAAAAACTAAGTAGCAACTTAAGCACAAAAGTCAAAATTGCAATGATAAAAATAAATGGTACAAAATAACTACTAATTTTATCTGCCAAACGTTCTATTTTATTCTTTTTATTTAACGATTCAACCACCATACTTACAATATTAGAAACAGTAGAATCTTTTCCTATTTTTTTAGCCTGATAACAAATCACACCATCATAATTCATAGAACCAGCCAAAACCAGACTACCGTTTTGCTTCATCACAGGAGCACTTTCCCCTGTAATAAAAGATTCATCTGCATAACTTTCTCCATCAACTACTTCACCATCAACAGCAAATTTTTCATGAGGCCTACAAACTAAAATATCATCCACATTTATTTCATCTAAAGTAACCGCAACAACCTTATCACCTTTTTTCTTATAAGCAAGTTTAGGTGTAATAGTAACTAAATTTTGGATAGTAGAAGTAGTTTTTTTCTTACTAATATTTTCTAAAAGTCTTCCCAACTTCACAAAATATAAAACCATACACACAGATTCAAAATATAACTGATGCAGATACAATGTATTACCCATACATATTTCTACAAATCCATATAAACTATAGCCAAAACTAAATAATACACTAAATAACACCAAAGTATCCATATTAGGCATACGATGAACAAGATTAATAACACCACTTTTTAAAATATCAAAACCATAAAGTAAAAATAAAATACATAATCCAAGAAGTAACAAACTATAAAAAACTGGATAAGTAGAATAAGAAAACAATTCTGGTAATGACAACATATGTCCCATAGAAATATACATAAAAAATATCAATAAAACACCAAATATAATTAAATTTCTTTTTTTCACACGATAGATTACACTATCATCAGAATAAGAATATTCACCGACACTACGAAATCCAGCTTGTGAAATATATTTTTCTATATCCACAATAGTCAAATTTTCATATTCCACACTTACCATTCCTAAAATCAAATTAACAGAAGCAGAAGAAATTCCTTTTTGTTTTAATAAATACTTTTCTAGTCCATTAGAGCAAGCACTACAAGTCATACCTTCTACTTTTAATTGTACTTTTTTCATGACTGATACCTCCTAAATAACTTCATAAGCTCATCAACTACTTCTGTATTACCTCTTTGAACATCATTTTTAATACAAGAATACATATGTTTTTCTAAAATAACAAAAGATAAACTTTTAACCGCCTTTTCAATAGCAGATAACTGTGTCAAAACATCATCACAATAGCGATTATCGTCTATCATCTTTTTTACTCCATCAATCTGACCAGAAATTCGGTTCAAACGATTTTTCAATATTTTCTTATCTTCTTCACTCCTCATTGTCTTCTTCATAACATCACCAAATTAATTTTATACCTAGAGGGGGTATATGTAAAGAGCAAAAGAAAAAGTATTAATATCCTAATACTCCTTCTAAAGTTTCATCATTATCAATAAATTCAGAAACATCAATTATTTCATATTTATCCTTCGTATTACGAACAATAACTTCTTTAATACCAGCATTAATAATCATACGTTTACACAAAGCACAAGGTCTAGCATTTTCCACATAGCTTCCATCTTTATAATTAATTCCAACTAAATATAAAGTAGCCCCAATCATATCTTTTCTTCTTGCACTGATAATAGCATTTTGTTCAGCATGAACACTACGACATAGTTCATAACGCTCACCCCTAGGAACATGCAATTTCTCTCTTGTACAATACTTTAGATCACAACAATTTTTTCTACCACGTGGAGCTCCAACATATCCAGTAGAAACAATCTCATCATTATTAACAATTAATGCCCCAAAATTTCGTCTAATACAAGTTCCTCTTTCTAAAACTTGTTCCGCTATATCTAAATAATAATTATTTTTATCCCTTCTCATATTATCACCTATATAAACTATATCACAAAACATAAAAATTATTTATATTTTTTCCATTCTTGCGCTAAAATATCTTTCAATACCAACATAGAATCCAATTTACTAAAATGATAAGTATGTTCAATATCTTCAAACATTTCTCTAATCTGTTTACCGTATTTTGAAACATCAACAACATCCTGATAGGTACCTAATATTGGATACTTACTACTCCAAGCCTTTGTCCAATTAATTTTATCAGCATTTTTATCATTTGTATTACGAATAATATTTTCTATTTTGTCCATATTTACCACCTTTCTGATATACCATAACAGAATCTCTAGCATAATCATTATTCTTCATAATTCCCTCAATTCCAGGAAAACTATATAAATAACTATAGTGCGGAGCAAAAAACAATCTACATTTTGACACATCATAAATATTATGATAATCATGAGAATAAGGACTGGACTCTGTTGTATCATATAAATAACAAATTAAAAGATTTCCATCATCCTTTAAATGAGAAGACAAAGAATCTACTACTCGTTTTGTAGTATTAAGAGACCACCAAGTACCTAAATTAGACAAATTAATAAAATCATACTCCTCTAAATTACTAGCATCATATTTCATATCTGTTAAATCAGAAAAAATAAAACTAGGATCAACATCAGCGATTGCTAATTTTGCTTGTTCATAATTTTCTGGATTTTGTAAATAAGTATTGATATGACATAAGACTTTATTTTGATACTCATCTCCCCAGAACAATCGCCGATGTAACAACTCATGATTAACATCATAAAATAAAGTATCCCAAAATGTAAAAGAATCCTTATCTAAATCATATAAAGTATTTTTTAATTTATCATATAATTCTGATGAAAAAACCGAGGAATTTTCTTTAAATAACATAGGATAATTACGAAAGCGAAAAAACTGTAGAAATTCAGAATAATCAAGTTCTAACAGACCAGCTTTTTTTAAATAAAAATAAAACTTTGTATTCGGACATACATCTATAACAGTCTGGTCAAGACAACCGCGCATCGCTAAATTAATAACTTGATCACCAGAAGATCCTACCGTTAAACTTTTCTTACCAAACACATCAAAATTATGCATATAACCATCGATATTTTCTGTCGTAAAAGGATAAATCTTAAAAAATCCTTGATAATCATATTCCAAAAATTCTCCACGACACTCACGCATAGTATCTTCTAATATATCCTGAAACTCCATCAACATTCCCCCATATAAAACATTATCTTACATCATAATTGCATTTCACGCAAACAATAAGCATATGTATAACGATTATGAAATCCCTTTCTTACAACATGAAAACCATAACTTTCATAAATAGAATTTAATTTTTCGTTTAAATTAGTACAATCCAAGCGAATTTTAGAAATATTTTCTTGATGAGCTTTTTCTATAGCCTTTTCAATTAAATAGCGACCAAGTTTGTCAGTACCAACTCTAGTACATAATTTCTTAATATAAAGATTTCTGCTATTATCCCAAAATTCCGGATCATAATATTGAAACTGAATACAGCCTAAAACTTCATCTTTCAAAACAACAACATATAGTTCACAATTACGAATAGCCCGTTTCCATTCCTCAACAGGATGATGCTTAAGATATAATCGCCACTGAAAAATATCTTTATTCTTAAACCACTGAATTCTATCTTCTACCATAGACATAATAGAATCCAAATCATTCATTTTTGCCAACCGATAAATATACTGCATCATATCACCTTCTTTTGATTCTTTAATTCTGCCTCATATAATTCCTTATATGATTTACAAGTTTTTAAAAGATTTTTATGACTTCCTTCTCCAATAACTTTACCACTTTCAATAAATAGAATCCTATCACTATCAATAATAGTACTAAGTCGATGGGCAATTATCAAAATAGTATAATCTTTTTGTAAATTATGAATAGCTTTTTGAATCTCTTTTTGTGTCTCATTATCTAATGCTGAAGTTGCCTCATCAAACAAAATAATTTCCGTTTTTTGCAAAAATGCTCTAGCAATAGCAAGTCTTTGTCTTTGACCACCAGACAAATTAACGCCACCTTCGCCAATAACAGTATCATATCCATCAGGCAAACTCATAATAAAATCATGGATGCAAGCTAACTTGCAAGCACGAACCATCTCTTCTTCTGTCATAGAAGGAGAAACAAGTTGTAAATTTTCTCGTATCGTTAAATGAAAAATATAAGGATTTTGACTGATAACCGTAATATTACTACGAATACTATCCTGGTCTAATTCATTAATATCAATTCCATCAATCGTAATACATCCACGATTTACATTATACATTTTACATAACAAACTAAAAATAGTACTTTTCCCTGCTCCACTTTTTCCAACAAAAGCAACAGTTTCATTAGCATGAACTTCAAAACTCAAATCATCAAGTACTTTCTTCTCATCTGTATCATAATGAAAATCAACATGAGAAAAAGAAAAATCTCCATTCACATGATCTAAATGTTTTGTACCAAATTTTTCTTTTTTGAATTCATCATTCTTCATAATTGCAAAAATACGACTACCAGACAAATTAAAATCTTTTACTTTTTCAACCAAAATACCAACCCAATCAATAATAGAAGCTACTCTTCCAACATAATTATAAATAACTAGAGCATTCGCAACAGCCAAATTTCCTTCTACAATAAGATAAACTAATAAAACTATCATACCCAAATCAAAAATATCATGACTATTACCTCGTAATAAACGATAATTACGATTAACAGAATTCATCTCATAACGCATAGAATTTAATTTTTTAACATCTTCATATAATTCATTTGTAAAACTATCCTCAGCATGCAATAGTTTAATATCACGAATTCCTCGAACAATTTCTCCAACAAATCCAGAAACTTTTTCACTTTCTTTACGAAACTTCTTATCATACTCATTTAAATACTTAACTCTTCTTCTTTCAATGACAAATAAAATACTAACCATAACAACCAAGTATAAAAATGCCCATACATTAATAATAAGAACAGCAAAAAAGATACCGATATTAGTAAGAATTCTTGATAAATATATACTTAATACATTAAAAATATCAGCTAATCTACTAGTATCATTAGTAAGTCTTTGAATAAATACACCAGAACCATTTTTATCGATAACACTAGTTTCTAACTTCATAATTTCTTTACCAAGCTCTGTTTGAACACGAATAAAACTTTCTCTATAAATAATCTGTGAAAAATAACTACAAGCATAATTAATAAAATTAAATAGTATTTGCAATATAGTATAGACAATAGCCATTCCTAATAATTGATAGAACATACTATCTGTTAAATAAATGATAATTCTTGCACTAATCATGGGAAGAGCAATACTAACCGCAATAATTAAAGCATTACATATTAAATATAAAATTAATTGCTTTTTAAAATCTTTTGTATATTGCCAAGCAAATTTTAAATTACCCCAAAATTCTTTCATACTTACTCCTTTATTATAAGACCAATTGGACAATGATCACTACCTAAAACATCAGCATAAATAACACTATCTTCTACGTTAGAAATAAAAGATTTTGATACTACAAAATAATCAATCCTCCATCCAATATTTTTTTCTCTAACTCCTTTTCGATAACTCCACCAAGTATAACAATCAGATTTATCAGGATATAAATAACGAAAAGTATCAACAAAACCAACACTTAACATATCACTAAATTTTCCACGTTCTTCATATGTAAAACCAGCATTTCCTATATTAGATTTTGCATTTTTAATATCAATCACTTCATGAGCAACATTCATATCTCCACAAAAAATAACAGGCTTTTTCTCCTCCAATTTTTTAATATAAGATAAAAATAAATCTTCATAACGCATACGAGATTCCATTCTCTCTAATCCACGTTTGACATTAGGCACATAACAATTAACAAGATAAAAATTTTCAAATTCCAACGTAATATTACGACCTTCATCATCATACTCCGAATCTCCAATACCATAAAAAACAGAAATAGGCTTTTTTCGGGTATAAACACAAGTACCAGAATATCCTTTTCTAACAGCTGAATATAAGTACATCTGATATCCATCAGGTCTAAAATCAAATTGATCTTCTGTTGCTTTTACTTCTTGCATACAAAAAACATCAGCATCCACATTCTGAAAAAAATCAGCTAATCCTTTTTTTAAACATGCTCTAATCCCTGCAACATTCCATGATACAATTTTCATTTCAACTCCTCCTTCAATACATATAAAAACGGACTAAATGCCGTAGGTATAGCAAAATCATCTTCAATAGAAGATATACTAGAAAACAAATTTGGACAATTAACATTCTTCATAAATACAAAATATGATTGCATCTTCCATTTTTTATGAGTAAAAACATGTGTATAAAAAATACTTATAGAAACACGCTCAACAGTACCAAACTTTTTTCCATATTCAAACACATCTTCAGAAGATAATTTACCATCCACATTAGGAAACTCATATAAATTATGAAGAAGACCAACACGCTGTCTCTTCTGAACAATTGTTTTTTTATTCCAAATAAAAATTAAAACAGTCATATCCACTTCTTCTTTTGGCCTTTTTTCATCCTTCACAGGAAATAAATAATAATTTTCATTATGATAAGCCTCACACTTTTCTTGTAAAGGACAAACATCACACTTAGGCATTCCATTAGGAATACAAACTCTTTCTCCCAATTCCATCATTGCCTCATTAAAAAGACCAAAATCAGAAACTGACAAAGAAAGCAACTGATCATGAATCACCTTCTTCGTACTTGCCTTAGAAATATTAGACTCATCATTATAAAATCTTGTAAATACTCTCATCACATTACCATCAACAGTAACTTCTTGTTCTCCAAAACAAATAGAACTAATAGCACTAGCTGTATACTCACCAATTCCAGGCAAGTGAATAATTTCATCATAAGTAGTTGGAAACTTACTATCATATTGTTCCATAATTTGTATAGCAGCCTTTTTCAAGTTTCTTGCCCGATTATAATATCCTAAACCTTGCCACAATTTTAACAACTTATCTTCATCCACTCTTGCTAAAGAAGAAATATCAGGCAACTCTTTCATAAATCTCTCATAATAAGAGAGAACAGCTTCAATCCTAGTCTGCTGCAACATAATTTCTGATATCCAAACATGATAAGGATTTTTATCTTGTCTCCAAGGAAGATTTCTTTTATTGTTAACATACCAAGTTAAAAGTTTTTCTACTACATCATTCATATTACCACCATAAGTATTTAAATTATACCATAATATTTGTTATAATAATAGACAGAAAAAGGAGTAACCCTATGTATACAATAGAAAAAAGTCTAAACAAATTAAAACACAACCAGCCTACATTTTTTCTAGATCCAAAAGAGCAACTAGAATTAAAAAAGAAACTAAAAAAAGATGCTTATCAAATATATATGCCATATCCAGAAAGTGAAAAAAATATTTTTTACACGACCAATAAACCAAGAATAATTTTGTATGAAATCATATCAAAAACACCACTAGAACATAGAGAAATATTAGGTACAGTATTTTCTTTAAATATTACAAGTGAATTATTTGGAGATATCATTATAAATAACAACCATTATTATATTTATGTATTAGAACAAATTGCGCCATTCATAAAAAGCAATCTATTAAGAATAAAAAATACAAATATAGAATTAAAAGAAGTTCCATTAGACACACTAAGAGATTATAAAAAGGAATACAAAAAAATAGAAATCATTACATCCAGTCTAAGAATTGATACAGTAATTGCTAGATTAATACAGACAAGTAGACCAAACGTAATAGAAAAAATGAAAAATAAAGAAATTATATTAAACTATGACATATTAAAAAACAATTCTTATCAATTAAAAGAAAATGACGTTTTTAGTATTAGACGGTTTGGTAAATATAAATATATAAAAATAATAAAACAAACAAAAAATAGTAATTTTATAATTGAATGTCACAAATATAAATAATAAAAAAGAGTTGTTTTCAACTCTTTTAATTTACTTTTCTTTTTCTTAAATTAGTAAATAACAATAGTCCACCAGCAATAACGATCAATCCACCAATAATCACAAAGATAATAGAATTCATTGCTGTATCTGGTACATCAATCAAAGGTGCATTTTCTAATACCGCATTAACTGTTCCATCTTCTGTAACATCTACCCGCATCTGAATTGTTTGTGCTTCATAATTTGGAGGAGTTACTGTTTGTTTAACGATATATTCGCCTACTGGTAAAGTAATATTTAATTCACTATCAGTAGTTTCATATTTATATACTTCGTTACCTTTTAAATCATAAATAGTAACTTCTGCTCTACTTAAATTATTACCAGTAGAAGAATCAATAACTTTAACATTTAAATTACCAATTCTCTGACTAAACTCTAAATTTAAATCTGCATCTAACGTCTGGATTATTTTACAATTCCTTGTAACAGCACTATATTCTAAATAATCATACAACCACATTCTACCTGCAGAAGGTTCTTCATATCTCGTCGGTTCCAAACCTGTATATAATTGCAAAGCATCAAACTCAAATTCTCCATTAATATGAATAGAATAATCAAGTGTTTTATTTTCAATTTCTGAAATAGGAATTCGTACTCTAAAACTCTCTCCAGCATCAAAAGAAGTTTCTTCTTCTCCATTTTTATTTACGACAACCATTGGACTTTCAACATCTACTGTATAACCACTAAATTTATCAGAATAAACTTTTCCAGTACTGGTAGGAGTAATTAAACCGGTTTCGACATACTCATTAGTAACACGATAACTAATATCACTTTGTGTTAAAGGATCTAATTCTACCTTACGATTTTGATCAACATACCAAGTAACATAATCTTCCCAAGTATCAAGATACTCTAACATCTTATCTCCATACTTAGACTTCTTCAATAATTTCTTATCCCCTGCTGACAAATTATTAGCATATTTCCAATAATAATAAGTATGATAATCATCTTCATCATAATCATACCTATCAATTTCATATTTATCATCATATTGAGTATCTACAGGAGCTTCTACAATATCATCAACATCATAATCATAAATATAGTTTATATCATCAGAAAAACCAGCAACTCTATCTATTGCCCACAAAACCAATAATTGTTTATAATAATCATCTTCATTTTCATCATCACTAAAATAAGTATCATTAACTAAATAATTCATTAAATAAGAAGATAAATAAGATTTTCTGAAATAGTCTGGACTTCGATAAGAAAAATGTTCATCTCCATAATAATTTTCATAATATTTATCAAAAATATGTGCATTACCTACAAACATTCGATAACTAGATAAAAAGGAAGATTCTGGAATAACATCAGTATAAAATCTACCATATGGCAAATCTATTCGATTATTTGCATCCTTAACATATACTTCTTCTTTATCACCAGTCAACATTCTCAGCTCACGAGCACAAGAATCGCCACCAATAGGTAAATATGCATAACTAGATTTATTAATCATCAATATACCAGATATAATAATAGCAAAAATAGCAAACCCAATAATAATATTTTTTCTTTTCACTTTCCTCACAAGCAACACCTCTATTATTTATAATTATACACTGAATTTATATTTTTATCAAAAAAAGAATTTCTAACAACCAGAAATTCTTTTTAATTTTCTTTTCTTCTTTTTAAATTAACTAAAATATCTCCAACTCCTACAATAATTAAAGTAATTCCAGAATATGTAAACATTGTAGAAAATAAAGATGTATTAGGAACTTCTACAATCTCAGGATTGGAAACTCTACATTTTTCCTTATCGCCAACAAAGGACTCTTCTCCATCAATACTAACATCACAACAATCTACAGGATTAGATTCCATTGTTACTTTAGAATTATTCGTTTTATCTTCCAAATCCACTAAAATCCTTTGACCATTTAAAGCCATTTTATTAATAGAATTTTCTGATGATAATCTTAATTGAATAACATTATTATCAATATTAATATTTAACTTTGCTCCAAGCCAAGACTGAATAGGCTCTTGATTTTCTAATACTAAAACTGCTCCATTAGTAATAGTGTTAAATCCTTTATGAATATTAATATTAAAATCTTTATACAATCTCATTTCTTTAATAATTAAAGTACCACCATTAAGATTTAACGTACTAGGATTATCAAATGTTTCCATGTCATCATAAGTAACAACAGCACCATCATTAATTTCTAATTGTCCTAATCCAATAAACCAAGTACCATTAATAATGATATTACTATCACCAGTAATACTAAAAGTTGCTCCATCATTTTGACGAATAGCCCAACCATCACCAAATATAATAGAAGACTTATCTTTAATAGTAAGAGGTTTTGTTAAAGTAATATCAGCACCTAACCAAACAGACTTATTTTGATTAATATAATTTATAAATTCATCCTCTGTAGTTGCAGTATAAAAATGAGTATATTTATGACCATCAATAGATATTCTATTTTCATCACTAACCTCATTAGAATATAAAGTATAATAATCGCCATCAAACTTTAATTTATTTTGACTAAAACTAAATTTATATTCATTATTAATATTTTGAATATTAATTTCAGGAGCATTAGGATTGATATAAAAAGAAACTTCTACATCAGTATAAAAATCAATATCACCATATAAATCAATATCTATTTTCCCATTAGGATTATCAGGAAAAGTAATATAAGGATTATAAGAATTCAAATATAATCCCTCATTACCAACTATAAACTTACCGTTATATAAAACAATAGGACTAGAATTATAACTGACAATATAACTATTATCCATAAGAACTTCGCCATCATAAACAACCAAAGGATTTTTTTCAGATTCAACATCCAGCTCTTTAAAAATAGCAGTTCCATCTTTAACAATAAAAATAGAATTATATTCATTAGAATATATTTTATTGTAATCCCCATAAATTTGAACGTCTTTTGTAATTTCAATAGGGGAAGTCACTTCAATATCAGTTCCTAAATAAACAGTACCACCAGCAGCAATTGCCTCTCTTAAACTTTCTTCATCATACACACCTCTTTCTGCAGATGCAGAAAAAGAAGGAATTATAAAAAAGAAAGCAACCACAATTAAGAATAACCACATTTTTCTCATAAATCATCTATCCTTTTCTATTATCAATATAACATCATAAAACTTATAAATAAATATATATAAAGAAGAAAAATGTCCAATTTGACAAAAAAAGAATTGAAATATTCAATTCTTTAACTTACTTTTTTCTTTCTAAGATTAGTAACTAACAAGATTCCACCAGCAATGACAATTAATCCACCGATAACTATAAAGATAACAGAATTCATAGCCGTATCTGGTACATTAACAAGTGGGGCATTCTCTAATACAGCATGAGCCTCACCAGATTCTGTAACATCAACCCGCATCTGAACTGTTTGTGCTTCATAATTTGGAGGTGTTACCGTCTGCTTAACAATATATTCTCCAACAGGTAACGTGATATTTAATTCACTATCTGTAGTTTCATACTTATACACTTCGTTCCCTTTTAAATCATAAATAGTAACTTCTGCCTTACTTAAATTATTACCAGTCGAAGAATCAATTACTTTAACATTTAAATCACCAATCTTCTGACTAAAATTCAATGTAATAGAATCATGTGCAGTCTCTGTAGAACTACAACCTTTTTGTGCTCCAATAAATGCAGTGAAGGCATAAAAATAAAGTCGTTCTTCATCAGACAGTTCTATTCTCTCCAGATTATGTCCATTATAAATCATTGTTGTCTGAAATTCATAATCTGCATTTATTTCAATAGAATAATCTATATTATTATTCTCAATTTCAGAGATTGGAATACGTACTTTAAAACCTTGACCAGCAGAAAACTTTGTCTGTTCAGTACCATTACTATCTACTACCACTAAAGGGCTAGAAACCTTAACGGTATAAGACTTCAATTGGTCTTCATAAGCCTTTCCCACACTATTAGGACGAATTAATTGTGTTTCTATATAGTCATTTGTAACATGATAAGATATATCAGATTGACTAATATTATTAAGCTCTACATTCAAATTACCCTGACTATTATAATACCAATCAACATATTTATCCCAAGTTTCCAAGTAATCTAACATTTGATCTCCAACATCAGAATTTTTTATCATCTCTTTATCGCCAGCAGATAAATTATTAATATACTTCCAAGTATATTGTATTGCATGATCATCACCATCTGATACATCTTCTATCAAATATTTATCTTCATAAGAATTATCTTTAGGTAATTCAATAAACTCAAAATTATCTTCATCACCTATAACATAATAATTCTTATCATCATCAAATCCCATCATACGATCCATAGCCCAAAAAATTAAAAGTTGTTGATAATAATAGTTCTTCTCAACATCAGAACTAAATTTAGGTATATTAACCAAATACCCCAATAAAACATCATGATTACCCGTTGGTTTTAAAGAACCACTATCATTAATTTGATAATAAGGATTAGTTCTTCCATTATAATCAGCTTCAACTTTATCAAAATAATGAGCATTAAAAACAAAAACAGTAAAATCATCCATAAATGAAGGCAAGCCTGTTCTTTCAAGAGTATCATAAGTCCAATCAGGTAAAGTAATCTTATTATTACCATTCTTAATATAAGATACCTCTTCAGGAACGCTATTAGGAAGTAAATATTTAGGACAACTATAGCCATAATTAGGATTTACACCGATAGCATAACTATCCTTATTAATCATTAATACACCAGCAATCATTAACATAATTACTGAAACAATAACAATACCATATCTTTTTTTATTTACCATAGCTCAACTCTCCTATTATAAACAATAATATATCACAAAAAGAGAAAAAAAGAAAAGACCGTTTCAACAATCCTTACCCTTGCAATCTTTTCTTTCTTAAAGTAATTACAACAAGAATCCCCGCTGCGACAAGAATTAACCCACCGATAATATCAAAAATAATTATATTCATACCTGTATCAGGTACATCTACCAATGGCACATTTTCTAATACTGCTTCTGCAGTATCATCCGTTTCAACTGTTACTCTTTTTTGAATCGTAATAGATTCATAATTTAGAGGAGTAACCGTTTGCTTAATAAGATATTCTCCTTCTGGTAATTTTAAGTTAATTTCCTTCTTAGTAGTAGTTTGACGATAAACCTCATTATCTTTATCATCAAAGACAGTTACCTCAGCACTTGGTAATAAATCTCCTGTAGAAGCATCTATTACTTTGATATTCAAATTACCAATAGATTCAGTATAACTAATATCTAAAGGAATAAATAATTCTTCATCATAAGAACCACATCTCATCAACACTCCATTTGGAACTAAATTTTCATGAATAGAACTATCATAAGGAACAGGATTACTATGAGTTTGCTTATTATGATAATATTGATATTCATTATAACGAGAAATTCCTTGAACAGAGAACTCCAAAGCTAAATTATCATCTATTTTAGAAAAAGGAATACGCAGTTTAAATCCTTCACTACTTTTAAATTCATTTGTAACATTATTGTTTTGATTTAAAACAGTAATACCATCATTAACATCCACAGTATAGTAATTAAAAGCTGGAGAATATACTTGGGTTACAGTAGGAAAAATTAAATCTGTTTCTATATAATCATCTGTTGCATAATAATGAATATGGCTCATATCAATATCATCCATAACAAAATCAGGAATTTCATCATCAGAATAACGATAGTCTTCATACCAATCAGAAAATTCAAAATATTGTTCTATAGCCCGAGCTATTTTATCACCATATTTTGATTCTAAAATTGCTTTTTTCTCCAATGCAGACAAATTATTATCAAATTTATAATCACCATTTGAATTATATTTATCAGAAGAATCAGATTCTATATTAACTTTTCTACCATTAAGATAATTAAAATTATTGTCATATCCTTCTAACAAATCACCAATCCACCAGAAAATAATTTGTTTATAATAACGATTTTCATAATCATCAGAACTAATATTAGGAATAGACTCTATTACTTCATTTACATCAGTATTATAAAATTGTCTACCACCTAAACCTCTTCTCACTAAAATTGCCAAATTATCGTAAATGGTTCCTCTATTCTTAACAATAACTTCTTTAGGAAGCAAAATCTGTTCATAATCTGTTTTTATAAGTCCCAACTGTTCATCAGATTCTTCAACAGAAATATACTCAGGACAAGTAGGATCATAATCCTCAGCATAACTATCCTTTTGAATCAATAAGAAAACCGCAACTACAGCAAATAAAATACTAACGGTAATAACAACATATTTCTTTTTCATAGTTCACCCCCTAAATAGATTTTCTTTTTTTAAATGTAATTCCAACAATCATACCACCAGCTATTGCAAGTAAACCACCAATGATAACATAAACACCTGTTGTCATAGCCGTATTCGGAACATTAACAAGAGGAGCATTTTCCAAAACAGCATTAGCTATGCCTTCTTCTGTAACATCTACTCTCATTTGAATCGTTTGTGCTTCATAATTTGGGGGGGTTACTGTTTGTTTAACGATATATTCACCTACTGGTAAGGTAATATTTAATTCTTTATCAGTAGTTTCATATTTATATACTTCGTTACCCTTCAAATCATAAACAGTTACTTCTGCTTTACTTAAATTATTACCAGTAGAAGAGTCGATTACTTTAACATTTAAAGTCCCAATCCTTTGACTAAATTGAAATAACAGCGTATCATTTAAAGTTTCAATAGAATTACATGTAGAAATATAGGCCGATGTTGACAATTGTTGATATAAAGCTTGGACTTGTTGAGAAGGAAATTCATATCTGCATGCTACTCCACGAGAATTATAAATGGTCACTGTAGGAAAAGAAAAATTTGCAGATATATTAATAGAATAATCTAAACTATTACCTATAATCTCAGAAATAGGAACTCTAACCCTAAAACCTTCTCCAGATTTAAATTCATTTTTTTCTTTTCCATTCTTATCCACAACAACCATCGGACTTTGAACATTCACTGTATAACCGCTAAATTTATCAGAATAGATTTTACCTGTACTAGTAGGAATGATTAACCCTGTCTCTACATAATCATTCGTTACATGATAACTGATATCATCTAGATTAATAGCATCCAATTCAACACTCGCATCATTTAAATACCAACTTACATATTCATCCCAAGTATGAAGATATTGCAACATTTTTTCTCCTACAAAAGAAGTTTTTAGTAATTTTTTATCTCCAGCAGATAAGTTATTAACATATTTCCATTCATTTTTAAAACCAAAACTATTATACTTATCATCATAAGTTGAATCTACAGGTGCCTCATAAACATCACCATTACTATATATATAATTTATATCATCATCAAATCCAGCCAAACGATCCATTGCCCATAAAATTAAAATTTGCTTATAATAATCATTTTCTCCTTCAAAAGAAGAAAAATCAACTGTATTAATCAAATATCCCATCAAAATAGACTGTTTCCTTGAATTATTAAACATATATGTGTCTTCACAGTTAGCATCATAATAAACATTATGTTGATCATCATAATATTTATAATAATATAAATATCTTAAATCTCCAGCAAAGATACGATTATTATTGGCATCATGATAAATTAGAGATGGTATTGTAATTTTATTTTTTTCACTATTAATGAAAGAATCTTCTTTATTTCCAAAGGTTACATGTAATTGAGTTGGACATAAATCACTCTGATAACTTTTATCCGCATAACTCTCTTTATTAATTACCAATATTCCAGAAACAGTTAAAGCTATAATAGCTAGAGCAATAAAAAAATACCGCTTCTTCATAGTAACAACTCCTCTATTATTACTTATAATTATACCCTATTTTACATAATTTAATCAAGAATCATTTAGTATACAAAAAAAGATTAGCGAGGTAGTAAACTCAAGCTAACCTTTCCTTTTTCTAAATTAATATCATCTACATAGCAATCTACGATATCTCCAACACTAACAACTTCACTAGGATGTTTAATATATTTATCTGTAAGTTTAGAAATATGAGCGAGTCCATCATTATGAAGTCCAATATCAATAAATGCTCCAAAATCAACTACATTACGAACCGTTCCTTGTAACTTCATACCTACAGTCAAATCTTTAATATCCAAAATATCACTTCTAAGTAATGGTTGTGGCATTTCATCTCTAGGGTCTAAATTAGGTTTCTTTAAAGACAAAATAACATCTTCTAAAGTATATTGATCAGTATTTAACTTTTCTTGATATTCTCCTACATCAATTTTATTTAAAGCATCAATTAATTCTTGACTACCAATATCATTAATAGTAAATCCCAAATCTTTAAGTAGTGCTTCCGCAATACTATAACTTTCTGGATGAATTGCTGTTTTATCTAAAGCATTATCCCCATCAGAAATTCGTAAGAAACCAATAGCTTGTTCATAAGCTTTGTCCGTAAGTAACTTTTTCTTTCTAATTTCATCACGAGAAACAATCTTACCAACCTTTTCACGATACTCAATTAATTTTTGGCAAGCTTTCTTTGTAAGACCAGAAACATAACTAAGTAAAGAACTAGAAGCAGTATTAACATTAACTCCTACACTATTAACACACTTTTCTACAACAAAATCCAAAGAACTAGAAAGTTTCTTTTGACTAACATCATGTTGGTAAAGCCCTACTCCAATTCCTTCTGGTGGTATTTTAACAAGTTCTGCAAGAGGATCTTGAAGTCTACGACCAATACTTACAGCACTACGTTTTTCAATTGCTAAATCAGGAAATTCTTCTGCCGCAATTGGAGAAGCACTGTAAATAGAAGCACCTGCTTCAGAAACAATAACATACTTACAATCCAAATTGTATTCTTTTATCATATCAGCACAAAATTTCTCAGACTCACGAGAAGCTGTACCATTACCAATAGCAATAATATCAACATGATATTTTTTTATTAATTGTACAACTACCTCTTTAGACAAACGAATTCTATCCTCACTATTACTATTCAAAAATGGTTTAATAACTGTAGAATCTAAATATTTACCGTTTTTATCTACAACAGCTAATTTACAACCATTAACAAAACCCGGATCAAAAGCAAGTACAACTTGTTCTTTCATAGGAGGAGTTAAAAGTAAAGCCTCTAAATTTTTACCAAAATTATCAATAGCAGCTTCTTCACCTTTTTCAGAAAGCTCTGCTCTAATTTCTCTTTCAATAGAAGGAGCAATTAATCTTTTATAAGAATCTTCAATGGCTTCTTTAATACTATCTACCACAAAAGACTTTTCATTTTTAATTAATTTCTTTTCCAAATAAGAAAGAATCCCATCTTTATCCACATCAATAGAAACTGTTAATACTTTTTCTTTTTCACCACGATTTAAAGCCAAAATACGATGAGGTTTAATCCATTTTACTGGTTCATTATAATCATAATACATCTCATACACTTTATTCTCATCTTCTGCATTTTTCTTAATCTTAGATGTAATAATTCCATTTTTGTAAAAATAACTACGAATCCATTTACGATAACTAGCATTATCACTAATCCATTCAGCAATAATGTATTTAGCACCAGTAATAGCTTCTTCCACATTTTTCACTTTATCTTTTACAAATTTACTAGTCATCTCTTCCAAACTTCCAGTTGTTGGAAAACTCATCATCATTTTAGCAAGTGGTTCTAGACCTAAAGCTATTGCTTCTGTTGCCTTTGTCTTTTTCTTTTCTTTATAAGGACGATACAAATCTTCAACTTCTACTAATTTAGTACAATTCATAATAGAATTTTTTAATTCATCTGTAAGCATTCCTTTCTCATCTATTAAACGAATAACATCTTCTTTACGTTTTAACAAATTAACTTGATACTCATAAACTTCATTAATAGAACGAATCGTTTCTTCATCCAAAGCACCAGTTGCCTCTTTTCTATATCTAGCAATAAAAGGAACAGTATTTCCTTCAGCTAACATAGACAAAACAACCTCTACTTGTTTATCCGTAATATTTAAATTATTGGCTATTTCTTTAATAATAAATTCATTCATCAAAATACCTCCATCTTGTATAGCAAAACCATTTTATCATAAAACATAAAAAAAAGGAATAAAACTATTCCTAATATCCATATCTTAAAATTTCAAAAGTTGTATTATAAGAAACAGCGTTAGTACGAGCCTCATCTGAGGTTGCAAATAACAAATCAAACAAATGACTTTTTCCAAAACCTACTGCTCCCCCTCTATCTAAAACAATACCAATAAACTCACTAAACTTAGAATTTTTTACTCTAACGATTGTTCCGAAAGGATAACTACTATCTCCCGACAAAATACGTACATTACCATATTGTGAATCATAGTAAGTAATATTACCATTACCAACATATCTTCCACTAGCAAGATATCCACTGCAACCTGCACAATCAGGTCCATATCCACTCAAACTACCAATCTGTGTTTCTAAAACATCATTCACTATAACTGGTTCATTAGAAACTGAACTAGTTTCTACTGGCTCAGTAGTTTCTTCTTTTACAGCTTTTGTCTTTTCATTTTTTTCTTCTTCTATATTTTCTTCTTCAGTTGTATCTTCTTCTACTTCATCTGTTGTTTCATTGTCATTTTTCTCTTTATCTTGACTATCACCATATTCTAATAACTCAGAAGTATTAATATTTTTAACATCAAGATCTGTAGAAATTGTAGTTAACTTCATACTTTGAATACCATCAACTACAAAATAACTAATTATCCCTATAATTAAAATAGAACTCAGGATATAACTAAATCTTTTCATAAAAAAACTCCTTGTGAATATGAATATATCATATTTACAAAGAATTTACAATACATTGACAATAATTACCAATTGTAAAAAATGTAAACTCAGTAAATTATTTTACCTCGCAAGTATATCCAGCTATTTCCATAGAATGTTGAACTTCAGTATAAGAATCTCCAGCCTCAGCATTTGGATAAACTCCTCCTGCTTCCATAAAAGCAGTAGAAAGTTGGTCAAAATCTACTCGGGCCAAATTAAACTTTTGTGTTTCTACCATATTGCTAGTATTCAAATCACAGTTAATCTCTACCCCTTCAATAGAAGATGCATTTTGTTTTAATAATTGACATCTATCATTTCTTTCATTCAAGAAATCAGCATCTCCTTGAATTAACTCCTCATGTTCTAACGTATCTACTTCAGAATTAGTAAACGTATAAGTTTCTGTATATTCGAAACTATTATTATCATCATCTGTATTCTCTAACGTACAAACTAATGAACCATTTGTTACTTTTTCTTCATCTGTAGCGGTATCATTAGAAAATATATTGCCAAATAAATCCTTAGAATATGGAAGTAAAATTACTGTACCTAAAATAATAACAAAAACAATAATCAAAACAATAGGATTCAAAGGTTTACCTTTAGGTTGTGTAGTAGAATCATCAACCTTTATTGGTGGAGCAACACTACCACCATTATTAGATATTTCATCTTTTGTCTTTTCAACATGCAAAGGAGTCTGTGGAGCATGAGAAGTATAACTTGCCATCGTATCAGAAGGATTAATTCTAGGAGAATTAGCTGTCGTACCAGAAATAGTAGGTTTAGCAACTAACGGTGAAATATGAGATGGCGCAGCAGAATTAGCCACTTCATTAGAAACTGTATTTGTAGAAGTACTAGCTGTCTGATTGATAGTAGAATCAACAGGATTAGTACCAGCTCCTGTTGGTGCTCCTAAAACTTCTGTTGAAGTAGAAGGATTTGCCACTGAAGAAGTATTCTCATTAGTAGTAGTTGGACTTCCTAATAATTCAACATTATCTTTTTCTGAATTCATTTTAATCACCTCAACTACTTTCTTTCTTACAAGTATAATTACTTGCATTCATTTGCTTTTCTATTTCATCAATATACTGATTATATTGATAATCTGGATAAGTACCACCAGCTTCTAAATAAGCCGTAGTTAACTCCTCACGATTAATCAATTCATAATCTAAGATTTGTTCATTAACAAAAGTACCTTCTTGTAAATCACAATTAACCTCAACACCATTCATATTAAGAACATGTGTTTGTAATAGATTACAAGATGAATCCATTCCCGACAAAGCAACGGCATCCAAACTTGGATCACCTTTCACAGTCGTAGTATAAGTTAATTTTTTCATTAAGCTATCCTCAAAATCAAAAACAGCTTTATAATTATAATCTAATGTAGCATCATTAGTATTCATTTCGCAAACTAACTTACCAGTAGTAATTTCAGGTTGAGCTTCTTGTTGTTTCTTCTGTAAATAATTAGATACAAAATTACTAATATCCGGTAAAAAAACAATCATCCATATTAGTAAAGCCAAAAAGATAAAAGTTAAATAATATTTTAAATTACTTTCTTTCTTCTTTCTCTTTTTTCCACCTTTACCTTCTTCTTTGGTATCAGTAGATGTAGTATCAGGTGCTGGAGTAGTTTCAGAAGTAGTACCAGAACTATCTACAGTTGTAGTAGTTGCAGCAGTTATTGGAGAACTAGAAGCAACTGGTGTAGTTTCTCCAGAATTAGAAGTTCCTGATGTTGTAGAAGAAACTGCATTAGGAGCTGATACCACTGGTTGTGCAGAACCGGAGGTAGCTGTTGGTGTTGATACTGGAGTTGAATTGTTAGATACTGGTGCAGCAGATTGAACAGGATTTGATTGTGTTACTGCAACACTTGAATTAGTATTTCCTATAGATGTCAAAGGGGTTTCTGCAACATTAGTAGAAGAAGCATTGGTATTAGACGCCATAGGAGAAGTAGCACTTACATCAGCTGTTGCCGTAATATTATTAGAGACTGGTGTCGTAGCCAAAGTGGATACCGGAGCTGGTTCAGGCCTAGCAACAACCGCAACATTTTTTCCAGCTTTACGTGCTAATTGCTTTTGACGTTTTGCTTCTTCTTTTGCTCTTTTAGCTTTTTCTTTATCATACTTTCTCCTCTCTTTAGGAGATAATTTTTGATAAGCCTCTTCTTCCGCAGCTTTCTGTCTTTCAGCAGCCAAGCGTGCTTCCTCTTCTGCTTTTTTCTTTTGCTCATCCATCAATCTCTTTTGTTGATCAATAGACAAAGAATTCATAGAAGCATCTTGTGCAGAAAGCTCCTTAGCCTTCTCCATCTGTTGTTGTAAAACCTCCTGATTACCATTAATAACTGCTAAAACATCTTCTGACGAAACAACATCTTTATCAGTATTAACAACTGGCTTTTGTTCATCCATATTTATCACCCCAATTATTCTTATCTTAAACTATCAATTTGATTTTGAAAAGACTTTGCTTTTATAATATAACTTCCAGATGTCAATATATCACAATCTTGACACATTTTCTTTGTTTTATTATCAACTCCGCCATCTACATTAATCAAAGCCTTAGAATGGTAAGATTCTACTAATGCCCTTGCTTCCATAATTTTAGCTTCTGACAAAGGAATAAATTCTTGTCCACCTTGACCAGGCTCAACACTCATAACTAAAATTAAATCCAAAAGAGGTAAATAAGGGACTAAGCTTTTTACTGGAGTATCAGGTTTTATTGCTAACCCACACTTAATACCAAAACTTTTTATTAATTCCAAATTTTCCTCAATATGATCTATAGTTTCCACATGAAATGTAATGTACTCAGTATTTAATTCAGCATATAAAGGAATATACTTACTTGGATCTTCAACCATTAAATGAACATCTAATCGTTTATCTGTATATTTATAAATATTTTTCATTTCACTAAATGGCATTGTCTTATTTGGGACAAACTTACCATCCATAACATCTACATGAATATAATCAACATCAGTTTCATTTAATCGTTTTAAATCAACAGGAATATTAGAACTACTTAAAAAAGAAGCACTAACTTTCATAAGAATCATCCTCTCCAATAAAACTAAGATAATTTTGATATCTACTCTTCATTATATTATTAGAAGAAACTGCTCTTTTTACTTCACATTCTTTTTCTTTCGTATGCAAACAATCCTTAAATGGACATGGATATCTTTTGAACTCTACAAAAGCATCACGAATCTCTTCTTTCGAATATCCATGGAAATCCAATGCTGAAAATCCAGGAGTGTCCATAACTTTACCACCAAATAATTCATATAAAGTAACTACTCTAGTTGTATGTCTACCACGTCCTAAAGCAATAGATACCTCTCCAGTTTCCAAATTCCAATTAGGATTCAACTTATTTAACAAAGTACTTTTACCAGCACCAGTTTGTCCTGTAAAAACACTTGTCTTATCTTTTAATAATTTTTTAATGATATCCAAATCTGTATTATAAACAACTTGATATCCAATACTTTCATAATAAGATAAAATTTCTTTTATTTCTGAAAAATCACTAGAAACCAAATCTTTTTTTGTAATACATATAATAGGACGAACAGAATGTAACTCCATAAGAACAAGTAATTTGTCTAATAAATTCAAAGAAAAATCAGGAGAGACCAAACTAGTAATTAAAAAAGCTTGATCTATATTACTAACCTTAGGACGATAAAATTCATTTTTCCTTGGTAAAATTTTTTCAATCACTTTTTTCTTATCATCAAATTCTACATAGTCTCCAACTAAAGGAAGAATTTTTTCTTTACGAAACACACCTCTACATTTACAAGGATAAACCTGATTATCTGCTTGTACATAATGTAAATCACTATGAATTTTTACAATCTGTCCTTTCATATAATCCCCCTATCGTGTCGTTGTTGGTGTAGTAGGTGTTGTAGTAGAAGAACCCTCCTCATCCTCTTCAGTATCATCTGTAGAAGGTGTAGATGGTTTAGATTGTTCTTTTGGTTTTTGAGCAATCGTTACAGTAAGAGTTTGTCCTTTAACAATAGGACTTCCTGCAGCTCTAGATTGATCTATAATTTTCCCTTCGTCATAACCAGTCGTTTCTTGATATTTTACTTGAATTGTTAATCCGTATTTATCACAGAAAGCTTCTGCATCAGCTAAACTCCATCCTTCATCTACCATACTAGGGAAGACTTCCACAATATTTGGAATATATAAAATAATAGAATCTCCTTCTTTAACCTCACTACCAGCAGCTAAAGATTGACCAATAATTTCTTGTTCATCATATTCTCTATCACTAGCATCCACATCACGTTTTTCAACACTAACATCTAATCCATATTGAGTTTCTAAAATTGTTTGAACTTCAATAAAGTTCTGTCCGGTATAATCTTCAATCTCAAAAGTTTCTTCTCCAGTAGAACGATAAATAGTAACCATAGTACCTTCTTTAATACTTCTGCCTTTAGCAGGATCTGTTTTTACAACTCTACCTTTCTTCACTTTTTCAGAAGCAACTTCTTTAATTTTAGTTCTAACTTCTAATCCAGCATCTTGTAATTTTCTTTCACACTTATTAACCGTCATTCCTTGACAATCAGGAACAACAACATTTTTATTAGCTGTTACTGCTGGAATTATAAAGGCAACAGTAATAATACCTAAAACTAAAACAGCAAAAACAACAGCTAAAATAATAATAATTTTTTTACGTTTTTTATCCCCATTATCCTCTATCTTAGTAGCAATAGGATCTTCATCATCATCCTCATTTTTCTCCAAATCCTCAATTTTTTTCAAATTCTTAGTATTATCATTTTCATGTTCAGGATATGGATATTTATATGGAGGTTCATTAATACGATCATCATCCAATGCCGTTAATAAATCCTCATGCATTTGTCTAGCATCATCATATCGATTCTTAGGATTCTTAGCGGTCGCTTTCATAATAATATTTTCAATGCTTTGTGGAATAGATGGATTATCCTCTCTAACACTAGGAAGTGGGTCTCTCATGTGCTTTAAAGCAATCTCTACAGCATTATCTCCTTTAAATGGTAAACTACCAGTAAGTAGTTCATAAAAAATAATTCCCATAGAATAAATATCACTTTTAATGGTAGAACCCTTTCCACTAGCTTGTTCTGGTGGTAAATAATGAACAGACCCCATTACAGAATTAGTCTGTGTAAGTTGGGTAGCATTTAAAGCCATAGCAATACCAAAATCTGTTATCTTGATTTGTCCATCATCCTTAATCATAATATTTTGAGGTTTCAAATCTCTATGAATAATATAAGAATCATGAGCATGAGCCATACCATCAGTAAGTTGCAACATAATGTCAATAGCTTCAGATAAAGTCAAACTACCACGTTTCTTAAGTAATTGCTTTAACGTTTTACCTTCAACATACTCCATAACAATATAATAAATTCCATTATCTTCCCCTACATCATACATCTCAACAATATTAGGATGAGCCAAACTAGAAGCCGACAACGCCTCACGTTGAAAACGTCTAACAAACTTTTCATCTGTAGACAAATCCCCACGCAAAATCTTAATAGCAACATTACGATCTAGTATTGTATCATAGCCAAGATAAACATTGGCCATACCACCTTCACCAATAGAACGAATAATCTCGTAACGATCATTTATCTTTTGCCCCTTTGTAATCATCATTCGTCACCTTCCTCATCACGAACTAAATAAGCAACCGAAATATTATCTGTACCCCCACGATTATTCGCTTTCTGTATTAATCGAATTACTTTATCTTCTACATCTAAATCACTAAGTAATACTTTTTCTATTTGATCTTTATCTAACATATTAGTAAGCCCATCACTAGAAAGAAGAATTTCCGTAATATCCATATCACAATCAAAAATATCAACTTCTACAGAAGTAGCAGCACCAAGTGCCTTCATAAGTACATTCTTTTTAGGGTGAACACTAGCTTCTTCTTTGGTAAGTTCACCCGCACTAACTAACAAATTAACTAAGGTATGATCATAGGTAACCTTATGAAGTTTATCATCTTTCATAACGAAGCCACTAGAATCTCCTACATTACCAAATAATAAATAATCTTTTGTCAAAATAGCAAGTACTAAAGTAGTACCCATTCCTTTACTCTCAGGATGTGTTTTCTCATGTTGAAAAATAAGCGTATTAATCTCACTAAATGCATCTCGAATCCAATTAACAGCATCTACTTTGCTCATATTTAAAAACGTTTCTTTAAAATACTTTCCTAAATAACCTATCGCAATAGAACTAGCAACTTCTCCAGCAGAATGTCCCCCCATTCCATCTGCAATAGCCATTAAGTAGTCATCATTTTGATTTTTAACAATAATTACGCTATCTTCATTATGACTACGAACTTTTCCAGCATCTGTTAAATAAAAAGATTTCATAACTCCTCCTTCTTACTTCTAAGTTGTCCACAAGCAGCACTAATTTTGCTACCAAATTCTCTCCTGATTGTGACACCAAGCCTATTCTTCTTAAGTATATCATAAAACTTCATAATTTGAACAGTATTACTTCTCTTAAATTCCAAATTATTTGTCTCATTATAAGGAATTAAATTAACATAACAGTTTAGATGACCTACTAAATCCACTAATTCTTTAGCACATTCAACACTATCATTAACACCAGCTAACATAATATACTCAAAAGTAATACGACGATTCGTCTTTTTTAAATACACTTCTAAAGCAGAAATCAACTCTTTTAAAGGATACGCTTTATTAATAGGCATAATCTTATTTCTAAGTTCATCATTAGGTGCATGAAGACTAATTGCTAAATTAATCTGAAGTGGAAAATCACTAAATTCTAATATTTTGGGTACAATTCCACAAGTAGAAACTGTAATATGACGAGCACCAATAGCAAGTCCTTTAGGATGGTTTATAATTCGTAAAAAATCAAGTAAATTATCATAATTATCAAAAGGTTCCCCAATTCCCATTACAACAACATGACTAATTCTCTCACCTAAATCTTCCTCTATCATAAGGATTTGTGTAACCATTTCATAAGTCTCTAAATTACGAACTTTCTTTCTTCTACCAGACTCACAAAACTTACACCCCATATTACAACCAACTTGACTAGACACACAAACACTATTTCCATAATCATGCTTCATCAAAACCGCTTCAATATGTTCCCCATCCTCAAGTTCAAATAAATATTTGCAAACATCAACATCTTTCTCTACAGTAATAAGTCTCAATTTAGAAAAAGAAAAGTCTTTAGATAATTGTTCTAACATTTCTTTTTTAATATCTGTAATTTCTAAAACAGAAGAAATTCTCTTTTCATATAACCACGAAAACAATTGATCTGCATGAAACTTCTTAGAACCATGATTAACAAAATATTCTTCTAGTTTTTCTCTAGTTAAATTATATATATTCATCGAATCACTCCAATATCTATATTATACAACAATTACTGTAAAAAAACACTATAACAAAAAGAAGACCAAATAAGTCTTCTTTTAAACTGGATTTTCAATCTCTTCTACTTTTCCAAAATTAGAGTATGTTAAAGTAATTTGATATTGATTCATAGCAAGTCCCCTATATTTAGCATAACTACTGACATCATAAGAAATTCCAACAACTTCTCCACCTTTATTCAATGTCAACTCTATAGTATTAACAGGATCATCTAAATCAACATCCAATCCTTCTAATATTTTTACTAAAGTAGTAGATGTAACTTGATAACTTAAAGTTTTTTCTCCTGTTGCTAATTCTGTTTTAGAAACATAAGTAGCTTGATTTAAAATTTTAGTAATTGTAGAATATTCTACTAAAGCAGATAATGGATAAGGATTATCACATTTTACCCAAACACCATCTTGATTCCTCATATATAAATCATCGTTTTGAAAATATTGAGTTACACCATCACTAAATAAAGATTTATTATCATTTTTTGTTCCACTATAAGTAGTAACTACCCCATCGATATTATATTGATAAGAAAACTCAAAGTTACCTTTTTGAATAGATGAAATATTATAAGATGGAGAATCTAACTTTAAATCTGTACTACCAATAACATCTCCCTGACCATTTGCATGAGCAGCAACTCCTAAAATAAGAAAAAAAATCAAATAAATTCCAAAGAAAAGAACAGCTTTTCCTCTAGGAGTTTTTAAAAAATTCATAATTTGTTCAGAATCTACTTTATTCTTTCCATCCATAAGCTACCTTCCCAATAAAATCTTCTTTATGAATACCGTTAACGTAACTACTAGCAAGCATCCTTCTTTTTCCTGATGGTTTAATATCCGTAAGAACAATTTCATAATCTTTTGTCGCGATACCAATACCATCTTTATATATATGTAAAACTTCCCCTGGTATCTTTTTACTGGTATCTACCTTTTCTATTCTTGCCATGTAAACTTTAAAATCTTTATCTCCTATAGTACAAGAACTACCAGGAATAGGAGAAAGTCCACGGATTTGATTAAATAATTCTCTACTTGTCTTAGTAAAGTCTAAATATTCCTCTTCTCTTTTAATATTGTAAGCATAAGTAACTTCGTCTTCATTTTGTTTCATTCGAGTAGCAGTACCATTCAAAATAGATGGCAATGTTTCTAATAATAAATCTCTTCCCATAACACGAAGTCTATCATGAATACTCTCCATAGTGTCTTGATCAGTAATAGGAGTCTCCTTTTGAGAAATAATATCTCCACTATCCATAGCTTCATCCATATACATAATAGTAACACCAGTCTTATCATATCCATCTATAATACAATGATGTAATGGAGCTCCACCTCTTAATTTAGGAAGTAAAGAAGCATGAACATTAATACATCCATATTTAGGATAATCTAAAATAGCTTTAGGAATAATCTGACCATAAGCACAAGTAATAATAATATCTGGATGTAATGCTAAAATATCATCATAATCTTTTCGAATCTTTTCTGGTTGAAAAACCGGAATATGATGTTTAACAGCAACTTCTTTTACAGGAGTAAAAACAACTTCTTGTTTTCTTCCAACTCTACGATCTGGTTGAGAAACAACTCCTACCACTTGATAATGTTCAATTAATCCTTCTAAAACTGGAACACTAAAATCAGGAGTTCCCATAAAAACTATTCTAATATCATTCATTATAATCACCTCTACTGATACAACATAACAATACTAATAACAACACCTAATAAAATAAAAACAGAACCAAGTAAAACTAAGAAAGAAACTTTTCCATCTTCAGGTGTAACTTCAGGTCGAACAGTAGGCAATACTACATCAACATGCTCTGTCTCTTTTTCTACAACAAAGTCAGAATAAGGAATTGTAACAAACTCAATCATATTAGCTGGAATATATTCATTCCAAGCCAACGAATCATATTTATAGTCCATAATCTGACCAGCCAACTCCCCAATATCAGTATTCTTATCACAAATCATTTCATAAATACCCTGAATCTGATTTTTAGAAAAAACACTTCTTTTAACCATCATAATAGTAGGCTTAGCTTCATTTTGTCTTAACAACTTCCATTCATCATTACATAATAATTCTATTTTTCTACTACTTTCTTCATCAATTTCCTTCGCTTTTAAAATATGTTGAAGCCCTTTAAAACAACCGATATAATCTCTTTTAGCATAACTATTAACATCTGCTTTTTTATTCGTAGGCGGACATAATAAATTAGAAAAATAAATAGGTGAATATGTAGCATAATAACAAGCCATTACAAAATTATCAGTAAAAGATACATACTGATGTGAAAAATCAATATCTGTTAAAAAGGAAGAATATTTCTCTTGTAATTCTTTAAATCTAGGATAATAGTTCACATACTTTTGTGGAGTAAATCCTTCTCTACGAATACTATCTACATAACAAGAAGAAACTCCATGAAATAAATACCCTTCTTCAATATATTGATGATAAATATATTCTAAAATTTCTCTTCGATGTTCTTCTACTTTAGTTTTATAACCTAACTTTTTAGAAACAAATTTTACTAATATTTTAGATACACCATTTCCAATATCATGAAAATTATCAATCTTATGCCACAACAAATCCAAATGATGAACGTAATCAGGAAGTAAATCTATATCTCCAATAATAATTTGATATTTAAATAAAGCATCAAAAAGCAAAAAATAAGTTTGCTCTAACCCTGAAAACTTCTCATAATTAATAGAGTCTTTCTTCTTTTTATCATTATATATAGGATTGGAAGCAACCTTCGCTAATAACTCTTGAACATCTTTTTGTTCAAATATAGAAGAAAACATCTATATCACCACCCCTACGACTGACGGAACCACGTAATAAAGAAATAAGCAGATCCAATCACAATAATAAGAAATAAAACAATCAAAACAATACGAACAATAGGACTATTACTATCCCAATAATTATCATAATTCTTTTTACTATGTTCCATCAAATTTTGATATTCTTGACTATTTTTTTGATTAACATTATTTACAGAATTATTAGATTCCATATCATTAGATTGAATAAAACGATTTTCTGCCATATGAATATCACTCCTATCATTAACATAAGAATAACATATTTTATTAAAAATGACTAGGATTAAAGTCAATATCTACACGAATTTTTGTATTGGTTTTATAATGATTTTGAATTTTAGATAAAACGACACGCAAAGATTCTTCTTTTTTATATTTTAAAATAATCCCATAACGAAAAATATTATTTACTTTAAATATTGCTAAAGAAGTAGGTCCAAGAATAGTAGTATGTACTAAATTTCTTTCTAAAGATCTTTTTATCTTAACTGCTTCTTGAAAAATATAATTCATATCTTTACCACTAATTTTTAAATAACATAAATAATAAAAAGGTGGGTAACCTAATTTTCTACGTATTTGCATTTCTTCTTTATAAAAGCCTAAATAATCATGATGTTTTACATAAGAAATGGCATAATGATCAGGATTAAAAGTTTGTATATATACTTTTCCAGCTTTAGCACTTCTTCCACTTCTACCAGCAACCTGAGATAAAAGAGAAAATGTATTTTCACTACTTCTAAAGTCAGGGATATTTAAACTTGTATCAGCATTAATAACACCAACTAAAGTAACATTTTCAAAATCCAATCCTTTAGCAACAATCTGAGTTCCAAGTAAAATATCATATTCATGGTTTCGAAAAGCTTCAATCATTTTCTTATGAGCCCCTTTTCTACTAGTCGTATCTACATCCATTCTTAATACCCTAGCAGAAGGCAATAAATGATGTAACTCTTCTTCTATTTTTTCAGTTCCAACTCCCAAATCAGATAAAGCATCTTCTCCACAATTAGGACACTTTTTAGGAAGTGGCGTAGCATAACCACAATAGTGACATCTAAGCATTCGATTACTCTTATGATATGTTAATGTAATATCACAATTTGGACATTTTATTGTCTCAGCACAGTTTTTACAAGTTACAAAAGTAGAAAATCCCCTACGATTTAAAAATAAGATAGCTTGTTCTTCTTTTTCTATACAGTGACAAATCTCCATCAACAATGTTTGTGTAATATGAGAACTACTTTGTTTAGATTCCCTATTCATATCAATGATTTCTACACTCGGTAGACTTTTACCATTAACTCTCTCTTTCAATGTTAATAATTGATATACTCCTTTTTGAGCTCTAGCCATAGACTCTAAAGATGGAGTAGCACTTCCCAGTAACACCGGACAAGCATGATACTTTCCTCTCCAAATAGCCACATCTCTAGCATGATATCTTGGATTCTTATCTCCTTGCTTATAAGAATCGCTATGTTCTTCATCCATAATAATGACTCCAATATTTTTTAAAGGAGCAAAAATAGCACTTCGAGCACCAATCACAATATTAGCTTCTCCTCTAGCAATTCTTCTCCATTCATCATACTTTTCTCCTTCGGACAAAGCAGAATGAAGTGCAGCAATCTGATTTCCAAATCGATTTGTAAATTGCTCCACCATCTGTGGAGTCAAACTAATTTCCGGCACCAAAATAATCGCTGTTTTTCCTTGTTGTAATACATGTTCAATAATATGCATATAAACTTCTGTTTTTCCACTTCCAGTAACACCAAACAACAAAAAAGGAAGATGTTTTTCATCATGTATAACAGCATCTACAACACTCTGTTGAGCAGAAGTTAACACTTTTTTATGATCTTCTAAAACTTCATACTTTAAACGATAATCTTCTTTTTTAATAGGAACTAAAACATTTTTATCCACCAAAGTAGACAAAGCCGAACTAGAAATAGATAATAACTCTTCTCTTGGAATAGTATCTTGACTAGAAAACAGTTCTAAAATCTTTCTTTGAGGAAGAGAAGTTCCTACATAAGTAGAATCACACAATTGATAAAAAATATGATACTTTTTAGATACAAAACTACCTGCCTTTGCCTTTAAAGCCTTAGGCAACATAACCTGATAAGTACTAATCAAAGTAGATAATGTATCTTTTTGCATTTCTTTTCCCAACAGCAACAACTCATCATTTAAAACGATATCTTGATCAACAACAGAAATAATTTCTTTTAATTCTATATCACTAGAATCTTTTATTTCCAAAACAAATCCCTCTAATGTCTGCTTTCCAAATGGAACAAGTACACGAATTCCTTCTTGAATAGAAGAAGACAATTCATCTGGAACAGCATAATCAAAAATCTTATCTACATTTTGACTAGAAAGTTGTACTAAAACACCAACTACCATGGAATACCTCCTCTATTTATATTATAACACAAAGGATAAAAAAACATTTGATATGTATAAAAAAGGAATATTTATCTATTCATACATTAAAAAAAGTCACTAATGTGACTTAAATAATTTCTACATCATCCTCATCTTTTTTATTGTCTTGTTCTTCAAATAAAACACCAACATCATCCACTAATTTAGGTTTATCTTTTTGACTATCTTTCAATACTTTCTTTTCGCTTGAAAAGCAAATAAAGAATACTACAAAAGATACAACCAATAATATGATAAGAAAAATAATTGGATTCAAAACAATCACCTTCTGAATTAAAATAATCTTAAGATATCATTAAATGTAATCACAACCATTAAGATCATTAATAAAAATAAACCTATTGTATGAATCATATTCTCTGTTTCTGGCTTAACTGGAGAACCTTTAATTTTCTCAATGATAATAAACAAAATATGTCCTCCATCAAAAGCAGGTAATGGAAGTAAATTAATAAAACCAACATTAATACTTAAAAAAGCAATTAAATAAATAATATTCATAACCCCACCAGAACTTTGATCTCCAACAATAGAGAATATCCCAACAGGACCACTCAACTGAGAAATACTAATACCTCCTGTAAATAAGTAAGCAATGGTAACTCCCATTTGTTTGAAAATAGAAACAGTCTTTTTACCAGTAAATTCAATTGCTGCAAAAAGTCCTTTTTCTACTTCTTGTTCCATTCCAATACCATATTGATAAGTGGTTTGTCCATCAACTTTTTTCTTTTTAGGTTGAACAGAATAAGTTTTTATTTTATCATTATCTTTTTCAACTTTAATATCACTAGCCTCTTCTGGATCAGCTACTGCTAAGTATAAACTAATATCATCTGTTGTAGAAATAGAATGTCCATTAATTTCTAATATGCGGTCTCCCTTCTCAATTCCTGCAGTGGCTGCTGCGGAATTTTTAAGAACAGAAGTAACAACGGGTTCCATAGAAGGTCCACCCCAGATAAGACCTATTAAGAAAAGAAGTAAAATAGCAAATATAAAATTATTTCCAGCTCCAAAAAACATAATCAAAAATCTTTGCCAAGGCTTTTTAGATTGTAATCGCTTAGATTTAGGAACTTTCTTTAAATCATCATCTTCAACATCTTCTCCTGCCATCATACAGAAACCACCAATAGGAATAGCTCTTAAGGTATATTCTGTTTCCTTACCTTTTTTACTCCATATTTTAGGCCCCATACCAATAGCAAATTCATAAACATAAACTCCAGTAAGTTTAGCCAACATAAAATGACCAAACTCATGAACAAATACAATACTACCTAATATTACAATAAATAATAATAAAGTAATTAAAAAATTCATTAGCTGCCTCCTTACATTACACTAGAAAATATAATAAATGCTAAAACAACAAATATTAAACTATCAAATCTATCTAAAATTCCGCCGTGTTCTGGAATTAAATTAGAGAAATCTTTTTTATCATAATATCTTTTAATAGAAGAAAATATCAAATCACCAAGTTGTCCTAATAAAGACAAAATAATTGTAATAACAATCACAAATGGTAAAGACATAGAAGGATCAATAACAGTAGTATAAAAAGCAGTGGCAACAAAAGTACCTATAAATGTACCACCAAGTAACCCTTCAACCGTCTTATTAGGTGAAACTACAGGACATAATTTATGTTTACCAACAAGCATTCCTGTAAATAATGCAAAGGTATCTGTAATAGTAGTAATAAGTAATAAGTAAATAATATACATAATATCATAATTACGACAAATAATAAGTAAATTAAAACTTAACCCAATAAATAATACAGAACCAATTAAAAATAATGCATCATTTAAATTATACCTCTTAAAATCATGTAAAAATACCATTGGTGATAAAAAGGCAAATATCATAAATGCCATCACTCTATAATCCATAGTATACGTAAAGTCTATGGAATCAAAATGAGAAAGTGAAAAGAACACCACCATAACATAAGCCAATATTTTCATTAAGAAAGGAAATTCCTTCTTACTTTCACGAATATGAATTAATTCATATAATCCTAAAGTTGCAAGTAGTGTCATAAAAATTGCAAAAGGCATTCCCCCAATAAGTAATATTGGAACAAAGATAGCAATCATAACAATTGCACTTAATACTCTTTTTTTCATGAAGCATTACCTCCAAATCTTCTATTTCTATTATTATATTCTACGATTGCATCATCAAAATCATGCTCTGTAAAATCCGGGAAATATATTTTAGGAAAATAAAATTCTGCATAACTAGCTTGATATAACATAAAATTACTAAGTCGTAGCTCTCCACTAGTACGTATTACAAAATCAAGTGGCGGCAAATCTTGATATAAATGATGTTGTAAAGTATCTAAAGAAATATCTTCAATATTTAATTTACCATCTATAACTTCCTGACAAATCTTTTTCGTCATATCAAGCATTTCTGTCTGTCCACCATAATTAAGACAGAAATTAAGAACAGTACCAGTGTTATTTTTAGACTCTTCCGTAATTTGATCCATCTCATCCAAAACCTTCTTAGGCAAAGGATCCCTTCTACCAGAAAAAACAATCTTAAAATTGCGATCCATTACCTCTTTAAATTCTTTATGGAACATCTTTACAAATAAATTCATCAAAAAATCAACTTCAGGTTTTGCTCTCTTAAAGTTTTCCGTTGAAAATACATAAAGAGACAAATATTTAACACCCAAATCACCAGCATAAATACATATCTCTTTTAATCTGTTAAACCCAGCACGATGTCCTTCGCTTCTACTAAGTCCACGAGCCTGTGCCCATCTTCCATTACCATCTACAATAATTCCTACATGAGTAGGGATAATTAAATTTTTCTTTTCCATATCTTTTACCTCAAAATTATTATATAACAAGACGAAAAAAAAAGAAAGCAAAATTGCTTTCTAAAATTTATCAATATCGATTTTAACATACTTGTTATCTTTCAAAGCACTGCTTGCTTGTACAAGAGTACGAATAGCATTCGCACATCTTCCACCCTTACCAATAACACGTCCCATGTCATCTTCTGCAACAATTACTTGTATTAAAATAACATTATCTTCATCTGTTGGAAATTCTTTTACACTAACAGCATCTTGATCAACCACTAATGATTTAACAATTTCCTCAGTCAACTGAACTAAATCCATAATTACTTATCCTTCTTTTCTTTAGATTCAGCATATTTTTTCATAATTCCAGCTTTAGTAAATAAGTTCTTAACTGTATCAGTAGGAATAGCTCCATTATTTAACCATTTTAAAGCTACTTCTTCGTTAATATTTACTTTGCATTCACCAACAGGTGCATAAGTACCAATTAATTCGATATATTGACCATCTCTAGGACGTCTAGAGTCAGTAGCAACAATTCTATAAGTAGGTTTCTTCTTAGCACCCATTCTTGTTAATCTAAGTTTAACTGCCATAATATCCCTCCGTTTCTTAATGCATATATAGTATAATAAAAAAAAAGACCGCTGTCAACCTTTTTTTGATAACAGCTATCTAATAAACTTTTTAGATTCTTCCTGAATCATAGATTTTGACTTTAAAACCAAAGCCTGGGCAATCGTATCCGCATTCATTGGAATCGTAACTAAATCAATAGAAGCATCAGAATGCATAATAGGAGATAAGTTAGCACGGTTAAAAGCAGTTAAAATATTAAGACTAACAAATTTAGGATTACCCCGAACAGAATATACATCTTCCCCATCTACACTATAATTACTTCTATGAAATAAAATATCATTAACCACAACATCCGTAAATACTTCTCTAAATCTTTCACTACACACTTCATTCAAAGAAAAAGCCTGTTCAACTTCAAAAACTGCAACATCAATAAAATCAGGTAAATTATCATATCTTTTTACAGTATCCATCATATCACCCCTAGAGACACAGATTATATCACCAAACGAAAAAAAAGTAAAATTTTACTTCTTTCGATAAACATAATAACTATCTAATCCCTCAGAAAATCCTTCACAAGACCTCTTTCTACCAGGATAATATTCAAAAGAAGAAGAAAATATTCTTCTTTCTTTTTCTTTAGTCTGAGAACTCAAATCCATAAATCTAGTAACTATCACAATACCACCAGACTTTAAAACCCTATCTAAATTATCTCTAGCTATCATTAATTTATGCTCATTTCCTCTAGCATACTCTAAAACATTAGACATAAAACAAACATCATACTGCCTATTAGAATCAAAAGAGGAAAAAAAGTCCTGTTCTCTAAAAGACAAAGGATAATCTGGAACATCTACCAATAACGATTCTTCCTTTCCTTCAAAAGGGGCAGTAGAAGCAGACATAGGTGAAAAAAACATAGAACTCCTCATCAATCCAGGATACTCCGTTAATAAAGTAGACCAAAACTTCTTAGCCTGCACTCCTTCTGGAAAATCAGGAAAAGTAAAAGATAATACTTGTTTTAAAGAACTATTAGAAAACTCATAAGGAAAAGAATTTTGATATTCTCTCAAACACCATAACCGAAGATAATAATAATATTCAGTTAACCGATGAATATCAAAAGTATCTACAGAGTTTGCCCCATCTTGATAAAAGGAAAACACTTGATCAGAAGAAGCAAGTACCAAAAGAATATCTTTAGAAGAAAAATCAAACTGAGAAAAAATAAATTCTAACGGTTCATTACTTCTTAAATATAAACGATCAGAATCCAAAGTATCAAAACAATCCTCAGTATCATCTAATATATATCTAGCAAACTTTAAATCTTTCTCTAACGGCTTCATATACTTGCCTCCAAACATGTCAGTTATTATAACAAAAAAAGGAAATGAAGTAAACTATTGATAGAAGTACTGACAAAAAGTATTACTTGGACTACCATGAACATAATAAGTATCTTTTCCATCAACGGTACACTTAGTAACCGTTAAAGAAATATCATCATAGTCTGAAAATGTATAATCCGTTTGAATTCCGTTATTAAATTTCCATTTATAAATATCAGCCTTTTGTAAAATACCATAAATAGAACCATCTTGAATATACTTTTTCAAATCTTTTCTATAATGAAAAATAAACCTCTCTTCTACTACATTTACCTTATCATAACAAGCAGTATAAAACTTTACACCATCTTTTTTAGCATATAATTCATAAGAATCCCTACCACAAAATTTACCAATACCTTCAAGTCCATAAATTGCTCTACGATAAGAAATAACAGCAAAGAAAATCCAAAAGACAAATGCCAAAAATCCCAATATCAAAGCAATAGTAATAAAAATAGCTTTACGACTTTTCATACACAACACTCCTCATTAATATTTACCAACAATATAAATGAAAAAACAAAAAAAAGCAATCGACTATTAGTAGAGTCAAAAAAAATAGCACTATAAAGTGCTAAATAGTATCATCTTGAATAAAATTATCATCTAATTCTTCATCATTTACTTCATCAACATCTTCATCTACAATTTCATCCCATGGATCTTCTTCTTCAGACACATCAATCTTTACTTTGACATCTCCTACCAACTCAATACCCAGCTCTTTTTCTATCGTATAATGAATTTCTTCACCATCAATAGAAATATCAGTACAAGTAGGTTGCTTCAAACTACGAACAATAATATCATCATTAGAAGATTCATCCTCCACATTTCTCATATGAACAACTTCTTGATAACGATTTGTCTCTTTAACAACATCAGTCTTTGTATCTCCATCATAAGAATACCAAATATTTACATCATAACTACCAGATATAATAACCTGATTTCCTTGTTTTTCACCCTGAAAATTATGATTAATAACCCAACATCCTAAAATAGTAGATGGAGCATGACTCACTTTAATAGTATTTTCCGTAGTAAATAATTTTTTACCCTTACCAATAACAGCTTTGGTAACAATTTCTTTATAACTAGACATATCTACCCCTCCTAAATTAATGTATGCAAATAAGAAGATATGTTTGACTATTTATTTGGTTTTTTATAAAATTATAACAGGAGGTAAGATATGGCATCAGCAGTAATTCATTTAGCAGTAGCAAAAGTATTAGAACCATACCTAAAAATAAATAATAGAAAAGATTACTATTTGGGTTCTATTGCTCCAGATATTGCAAAACAAATAGGAAGAACAAAAAAAGAATCACACTTCTTATATAACGAAAAAGAAGATGTTCCTAATATAAAAATGTTTACAGATAAATATCCAAATTTTTATAAAAATGATTTTGATTTAGGATATTATATTCATTTATTTACAGATAAATTATGGTTTGATAAATTTATATCCAATCTAACACAAAGTAATTCTATAAAACTAATAGATGGAACAATAATAAAAACGACCCCAGAAGAGCTAACAGATTTAATTTATTCTGACTATACAAATTTAAACGTAAAAGTAATAGAAGAATATGACATGGATTTATCTTTATTTTATGAAGATTTTCAACTTCCTAAAACAGATATTACAGAAATTCCAAGTGAAAAATTAGACATCTTAATAGATAAAATGGGAATTATTATTGAAAACTCAAAACAAGATAAAAATTACATATTTGATATCTATCTTATAAAAGAATTTATAGAAAAAACAAAAGAACGTATTTTAGAAGAATTAAAAGCCTATGAACTAATTCATTCATAGGCTTTTTAATTTAATAATTGAGTAAAAAATTCATTTAAATCATCCTGAACATAAGAAATCATAGAATTAATTTTTTCTAAATGCTGTTGATACAAAACATAAATTGGATAATTAGATAATTTTTCTTCCAATACTTGAATCTCTTTTTTATCCTGAGAACCATTCTTAATATATCTTTTTTGAGCTTCTTTAATATTTTCTATTAACTGCATCAATTCTTTATTTTGCTTCATCTTTTCTTTTAGTTCAAGACACTTTTGATAATCATCACTTTTTTGAATAACAGAAATTACTTCCTCCACTGCCTTATTCAACAGCTTCACCATCCAAACTCCAAGTCTTAGCTTCACTAACTTTTACCATAACCAAATCTCCTGGAGTAAGTTCCTTTTTACTAGAAAAATTAATTAATTTATTAGTATCTGTATATCCATAATACATATGTTTCTTTTCAGAAATTCCCTCTACTAATACTTCTACTTCTTTTCCTACTAACTTTTTATTATTTTCTAAGAAATAAGTATTTACCACTTCATTCAATCTTTGTAGTCTTTCCTCTTTTTCTTCCTGAGAAACTGGATCTGCTAGACGACAAGCTGGTGTTCCTTCTCTCTTAGAAAAGACAAAAGTAAAAGCATTATCATATTGACACTCTCGTACCAAAGATAAAGTTTCTTGAAAATCCTCTTCTGTCTCGCCTGGAAAACCTACAATAATATCGGTAGAAATACTAACACCAGGAACTTTATCTTTAATTTTATGGAATAACTCTAAATAACTTTCTCTAGTATAACGACGACCCATTAATTTTAAAATACGACTAGAACCACTTTGAACAGGTAAATGAACACTTGGCATAATATTAGGATATTTAGCAATAACATCTATCATTTCATCTGTAAAATCCCATGGATGTGAAGTTGTAAAACGAATTCTAGGAATTCCCATTTTAGCTACATCCTCTAATAAATTAGCCATAGTATAATCATCATATATATCTTTACCATAAGCATTTACATTTTGACCAAGTAAAGTAACCTCTTTATATCCATCATCTACTAATTTTTTTACTTCAGCTAAAACATCTTCTTTTAAACGACTACGTTCACGACCTCTAGTATAAGGCACAATACAATAAGTACAAAACTTATTGCAACCATAAATAATATTAACATACGCTTTATAATTATTAACACGAAGTACAGGAAGTCCTTCAATTAAATCTCCCTCACGAGAAAAAACTTCAATCTGCTGTTTATTTTCTTCAATCGCTTTATCAATAATCTCAGGTAATTGATACATATTATGAGTACCAAAAACAAAATTTACCCATTTATAGTCACGAAGAATTTTTTCTACAACACCACTCTCTTGTGCCATACAACCACATAGCCCAACGATTAAATTCTTCTTTTCTTCTTTTAAATGTTTAAGTCTACCTAACATACCAAAAGCTTTATTATGAGCATTTTCACGTATAGAACAAGTATTTAAAAGTACTAAATCTGCATCTTCATAACGATCTACTTTTGAAAATCCTAAAAAGACAAGCAAAGCTTCAATATTTTCACTATCATGCTCATTCATCTGACAACCATAAGTTTTCAAATAAAAAGTCATACCCTTATATTTATCTTTTACTTCACTATCTTCCGTAAACTCTATTCTTTTATAAGGTCTAATATCTCTAGTTCTAGCTTCTTTATAATCTGGTAAATGCATAAATACCACCTCACAAATCACCAAAAATTATAACATAAAAAAAGAAAACAAAAAAGAGGAAAATTCCTCCTATACAATAGCTTCCGCTAACGAAGTATTAATCATTTGATCTAATAAAGAAAATTTTCCATTCATTAAATCATGTTTAATTACTTCCATATTGTCAACAATATTATCTAATAATTTACTCATACTAGGAACTAACCCATCTTTTTTCTCTAAACTACCAACAATATTTTCTAAGTTAGTTAATTTAGAATATTTACCATAATAATTATTTTTAATACATAATTGATATAACTGTTTAAATGACAATACATCAATATTATTAAAACGTTTTTCTTCTAGAATCTTTAATGCTTGAAAAGCACTCTGATTATGAACCGCTCTATCTAAAACTGTCTCTCCATTGTTGTTTTTAATATTTAATAGATATCTCTTACTTCTAGTTAAATGTTCTAAAATTTTTAAAGCTGATACTGAAGTATCTTTTACTAAAATATGACCTATTGTATTACCATCCAAATTTTGATGGTTAGGATTCCAGCTACGTTTACGAATAAACTTCATAACTAAGTCATATTGTTTTGCTTTTAACAAACGACATACAACATCATTACCGGCAACATCCACTGTATTGATATCTACTTTATTTTTAGAGATAAGTTCATCAACTAAATGATAATACCCTTCTTTGATTAATTCAAAGATCAGGGATGGTTCCTCTTCACAAGCACGTAATGCTTGTTTTTCATCATAAAACATGTATAACACCTCTCTGTTTATGTGACAGTTATATATTTTACCAGAAAACCCTCTATTTGTCAAATTATCACCTTCTACACCTAGTATGAACAAATAGAAAAATATTTATACAAAACACGCCACAACAACAAAAAGTATTAAAAAAAGGAATCTTTTGATTCCTTTTTATTTTAATTTAATTTAATTTAATTTTGTTCCACAATTTGTACAGAAGTTCCCACCATTTGTTGGTGTTCCACAATTTGGACAAAAACTAGCAGTTCCTGTCGTAGCACCTTGTACAGTTGGTTGACTACCTTGTACTGGTTGAGCAACTTGAGCTTGTTGTGCAGCTTGATTAGCAGCAACCGCTTTAGCATTAGCAATTGTTTCAGCAGCCTGATTAGCATATGGATTATAAGGTTGAGCAGTAGTTGTTCCTTGACCACTCATAGCAGCATTACTAACACCACCCATAACTCCACCAGAAGCCATATTCATCATTCCAACTCCTAAAAATCCATTAACCGCTCCTGCTTCATTATTAGCAGCATCTTGAACAGCATTTGCATAAGCACCTGCAAGAGTTCCTTGTTGCATAAATTGGTTAGAAGATAATTCATAATTATCAATTTTCTTATTAGATTCATCATCTAAAGTAACAGATTCAACAACAAATCCTACAAGACTAAGACCTCTATCACGAATAGGTTGATCAAAAACTTTTTCATCCATTACTTTCTTAATTTCATCAGTACTACTTGGTAATTCTAATACTGGAACTTTATGTTCTGAAGTACCAAGTTCATTTAATACATTTTGAAAAGCTCCAATAACTTCAGATCTCATTTGTTCACATAACTCATCTTTACGATATTCTTCAGCAGTACCAGCAATACGTGACATAAATATTGCAGGATCACTAATCTTAAATGTATACTTACCAAAACATTTTACTTCTACACGTAAAGGACTCATAGTACCAGTCATTTGATTTGGAATTGGATGAGACCAATCTTGATAAGGAATAGGTGCAGGTGTTCCAAACTTATTATCCATAATTTCTTTAGCATTGATATAGAATACAGCTTGTTCCTTAAATGTTCCACCATTATAAGTAAATCTTCCCCACATTTCTTTAAATACTGCACCAAATTGTCCAGCAAAAAATGATGGTGAAGTTGATTGATCAAAAGTAAAGATTCCTTCCTCAGCAGTAGCATCTAAAATTTGTCCATTTTGAAATACTACAGCAATTTGACCAGGTGCTACTTGAATAGCACTATCTTTTGAAATAATACCATTAGGAGTAGATACTCTTTTCATTAGAATATCTTGTCCTAAATCATCACAACGAATATACTCTTTCCATTGATCATGTAAAGTACTTCCAACAGCACCAACTGCTGCTTTAATTAACCCCATAAAAAACTCTCCTTCTATTTTTATAATGTTCTAGGATAGGTTCAATTTTCCTATCTTAATACATCATAATCGTACCATATATTTCATGGATAATCAATAAAATAAAGTATTCAATTCTACAATTAATAATTTTATGCATAAAAAAAAGAAGAACATCACTCTTCTATTTTCTTCATACTAGACTCCTTTTCTACGACTTCAACCAATAATTTACCCTCTTTAGAATTACTATCAATATGAATATTTTTCAATCCACTTTCTTTTGCAACAACTTCACATCTTTTTTCATCTTTCATTCTATCACCATTAATAATATATACAAAGAAAAAAGAAATATACAAATATATTTCTTTTATTCTGGTTTAATAACTTCTTTACCACCCATATAAGGCTGTAATACTTTAGGAATCTTAACACTACCATCTTCTTGATAGTTATTTTCAAGAACTGCAATTAATCCTCTAGGAGTGGCAACAACAGTATTATTTAAAGTATGTAAGAAATATGTTCCTTTTTCACCTTTCTTACGAATTCCTAAACGTCTAGCCTGTGCATCACCTAAATTAGAACAACTTCCAACTTCAAAATATTTCTTTTGTCTTGGACTCCAAGCTTCTACATCGCATGACTTAACTTTCAAATCTGCTAAATCACCACTACAACATTCAAGTTGTCTTACTGGAACATCTAAACTTCTAAAGAAATCAACTGTTAATTTCCACATTTTCTCATACCAATCCATAGATTCTTCTGGTTCACAAATAACAATCATCTCTTGTTTTTCAAATTGATGAACACGATAAAGTCCTCTTTCTTCTAACCCATGAGATCCACCTTCTTTACGGAAACATGGTGAATAACTTGTCATATGAATAGGAAGTTCACTGTCTTTAATAATTTGATCTTTAAATTTACCAATCATAGAATGTTCTGAAGTACCGATTAAGTATAAATCTTCTCCTTCAATTTTATACATCATAGCTTCCATCTCAGGAAAAGACATAACACCGGTAACAACATCACTATGAATCATAAATGGTGGAATAGCATAAGTAAATCCAGCATCAATCATAAAATCTCTTGCATAAGCAAGCATAGCCTCATGTAGACGAGCAATATCACCAAGTAAATAATAAAATCCTTGTCCACTAGTTCTACCAGCGGCCTCTTTATCCATACCATGAAGTCTTTCAATAATATCAGCATGATATGGAATTTCATAATCAGGAACTACAGGTTCACCAAATCTTTGCACTTCTACATTTTCACTATCATCTTTACCAATTGGAACAGAAGGATCCATAATTTGAGGAATCACCATCATACGTTCATGAATATCATGAGAAAGTTTTTCCTGTTCTTCCTCTAAAGACTTAATTTCATCTGCCATAGAAGTAATCTTTTGTTTTACTTCTTCAGCCTCATCCTTCTTACCCTCTTTCATAAGTTTGCCAATTTCACTACTCATTTTATTTTTATCAGCTTTTAAACCATCAGCCTTTACTTGTACCTCACGTACTCTTTTATCCATCTCATAAACTTCATCAACTAATGGTAATTTTTCATCTTGAAATTTCTTCTTAATATTTTCCTTTACTAAATCTCTATTTTCTCTAATTAATTTTATATCTATCATTTTAATAACCTCCTAAATAATTTTTGATAACTATTTTGATATAATATTTGATTAATTTCTGTATCAGAAAAATCATTTTTCTTTAATAACATTTCTATTTCATTTCTTACACGTTGATAAGAAAATACTTGTATATCGTCCTCTCCTCCTAAAAATTCAGGATCAAACTTCATATCATCTGTAGAAACAGCAACACAATCAACACCTAATAACTCTTTTACATGTCGAATATGCATCACATATTGCTTTTTCAACTCTTCCATATTCTCATTCGAGGAAACAAAAGGGCCATAAGAAACAAGTCCAATAATTGGTGAGAACTCCTTCAAAGCTAATATTTGATTATCATCTAAATTTCTTGGATGATTACACAAAGAATAACAATTGGAATGACTTGCCATTACCACTACATCTTTACCATGACGCCTAGCCTCTTTTAAAACCTCAACTGTATCATAAAAAGTCTTATGATTCATATGGGATAAATCAATAGAAATTCCCAAGTCAATAGCTCTATTTAAAAATTCTTTACCCAATTCAGTAAGGCCATAATCTCCACGATTACCAGAACCGTATCGATTTGGATTATTCCACACTAGTAAAATATTACGAAGACCTAAATGATATAATTCTTCTAATTGATCGGGTCCCGATATATAATCACACCCCTCTATACTGTAAACAACATCCAAATCAGGAAAATATTTTGGAAATAAAGAAGTTGCTATTCGAAACATCTCAACAACATCAATTGGCTTATAATATTCTCCCAACTCTTCTTTCATCTCATTCTCATTCATAAAATAAAGATTAGCAACAACACCAGTAACACCAGACTCTTTTATTCTTTGTTGAATCGTTTCCACATAACTAAAATCATTCTTTACATAACTATAATACAAAATAGAAAGTAAATCATAATGTAAATCTATCATAACATCACCTCATTTTTATCCAAATAATTTCTAAGTCGTTCTACTTCATCTTTATATTTAGAAATTAAATGACGCTTTGTTTCTTCATCTAACTTATTCAGTCTATCTAAACTAAAATTATCCATCATATCTGAATACTTAACTTTAATAGCATCTACATTACCAGTAGCAATAATTTCACCAATCCAATCATGATAACTAATTCCTTTACTTTTATCTTTCGTAACAATTTTAACAATATCAACAATCGACTCAGAAAATCCCAAATTTTTTAAATCATCAAAAGAAATATCATCGATATCTTCTACTACATCATGAAGTAAAGCAGCAACTTTAGCATCTCCCATTGAAAGACGATCACTTACTCTAATTAAGTGTCCCAAATAAGGTTCACCTGCCTTATCTTTTTTATCCTTAAACAAATAAGAAACCAATCGATAAGCTCTATCATAATCATCATCCATATCTTTTAAAATATATAGTTTTTTCTCCAAATAATCACCACCTTATATAGAAAAAAGGATGATACCATCAAGGAGTGCAATAGCACGGTACCATCCTTTATTTAACTCAAAGTGTAACGGACTTCTCCGGGATTACCATCTATAGAGTAGACAAATAAGAGTTTAATATCGTTTCCACCAACCACGAATTCTCTATCATTAAAGATTCTTATTATTAGTTCTAATTATCGATTTGTTAATAGTATATAATGTTTCTAAAAAATTATCAACTCTTTTCACAAATTATTGCATCACCTGGCACAGACACTTGATAAATAGATGCATTAGATACAACATTTTCTCCATCAGTCATAACATAAGTATATTTAGGTTTTCCATTTACTGTATCAATACGAATGTAACCAGAAATAGGCTCACCATTTAAAGATGAACGAACTGGAATTGGTAACGTATTTAACTCTGTAGCATCCTCAATAACAATATAATATGTACCATCATCACTATTAATATTACCATCCTCACATTGATAATATCCATCTTCAACATCTTTTCTTATAATTTGATAAATGTTTTTTACATCATTTTCATAAAATTTTTCTTTAACAACATTCATAATAGGTAATGTTGCAATAAGCACAAAGGCAAAAAACATAATTCCAGAATACAAAAATGCCGGAAGTACCGTATTACGTCTTTTCCCCTTATCGACATACTCTTTATATTTTTTCCCATTTCCATCATAAATAACTTTATCACTAAAAGCTATAATAGGTAATAAAATAAAAGGGAAAAACAAAGTAAGCCAACCGCTTTTTCCATAGACCTTTCCAATTTTATAATTAGCATATAAACCATAAAAAATATTAACAATAGGAATCAATGATATTAAAAACAACCATCCATTTCCAAAAGCAATATCATAATAAGCATACTGACTATAAAAAGGAATAATTGGCGTAAAACCAGAATATCCACCTTTCATATAAATACAACTGTTTACAATCAAATAAAAAGTAATAATAAAATAACAAAGAGCAAAAACAAGAGATAATAAGATGGAGAAATGAAAAATAAAATAACAAAGGACAGCCATAACAATAGCTACAATCGTAAGTAGTCCTAAAGCAGATCGTGTATCCACATAAGAAGATTTTTTATCCTTTGCAGGTTCATCCACATAAACCTTCCCACCAATAACAATAGTATTAGTAGGACCTTTTGCAGCCTCTTGATATTCTTCATTAGCTTTTTCAAACTCTTCATTGGTAATATATTGCTTCATTTTTTGATTATCTGGATGATTATAATTTAGAGCACCACATTTCATACAATATCTTTGTTCTGGCTTCATTTCAGCACCACAACGAGGACAAATCATAAAAACCCTCCCATCTTCTATAAGTTTATCATGACAAAAGGCAAAAAAAAAGACCTATTTGGTCTCTATAATTAATTTAATAGCAGTACGTTCTTCTCCATTAATAGAGATATCCTGAAAGGCAGGAATACAAACTAAATTTTTACCAGATGGTGCTACAAATCCTCTCGCAATCGCTACAGCTTTAATTGCTTGATTTAATGCTCCAGCACCAACAGCTTGTATTTCTGCAGAACCTTGCTCGCGAAAAACATTAGCTAAAGCTCCTGCTACACTATTAGGATTAGACTTACTGCTAACTTTTAAAGTTTCCATATGATTCCTCTCTTTCTATATCACTAATATATGAAAAAAGAAGAAAAATATGTTACTATTTTACTTTTTCAATAGCATCTTTTATTACATCAATACTATGTTGTAATTTTTCTGTTTCTTCTTCAGTTAAATCAACAAAAACACGTCCTTTTGCCCCACGTTTATTAACAATAGTAGGAAGTCCAATAAACACTTCATTTTCTTTATCATAAGTAGAAACAGTAATAATAGTATTTTCATCGCCTAAAATAGCATTGGTAATATAAACAAGACACATACCAATTCCATAATAGGTAGCCCCTTTACGTTCAATAATTTGATAAGCTGCATTCTTAACTTCATCAGCAATTTTATCTCTATCCTCAACAGAGATAAATTTAGAAATATTTTGTAACCCAACTGCAGCATTACTCCAAGGAACAAATTCACTATCTCCATGCTCACCAATAACATAAGCATGAATATTTTTTGGCCCTATTCCAAGTTTGTCACCAATTAAGTAACGTAACCTAGATGTATCCAAACTAGTACCACTACCTAAAACTCTATGATAATCAAATCCAGAATATTTCCAAGTAAGATATGTCATAACATCAACAGGATTAGTAGCAACTAAAAAGATACCTTTAAATCCACTATCCACAACAGAAGAAACAATAGATTTAAAAATTTTACTATTTTTATAAATTAAATCCATTCTTGTCTCGCCTTTTTCCTGATTAGCTCCAGCAGCAATAACAACAATTTTGGCATCGCCACAATCTTCATAATCGCCACATCGAATATCAATCTTTGAAGGAGCAAATGCAAGACAATGATTTAAATCCATAGCTTCTCCCTCTGCTCTACTCTTATTTAAATCAATTAAAACTAATTCATTAACACTAGTACGTTGATTAAGCAATGCATATGCATAACTCATACCAACATTACCGCATCCTATAATAACAACTTTATTATGCATATAATCCCTCCCATTATTAGTATAAAATAAAATCAAAAAAATAGATACAAAATTGTACCTATTTCATATATTTTTCAAGTTCATTGGTAATAACTTCATACCCTTCATCAGTAATATGTAACCCGTCTTTTGTATAATCTTCAAATATTTCATCTTCATCACTCTCAGGATCAAGTAACAATTCATAAGTATCAATAAAAGTAATATCATTCTTTTTACAATATTGTTCTAGAGTATCATTAATAGATTTAATTTCTTCATTGGTTCTGTCCTGAGCCCCACTACGACTTTCATCCACAGGATAAATAGCTTCTAAATAAAGTTCAGCATAAGGACGATTTTCATGAATTTCTTTTAAAATTTCTTCAATATTATTTATAATTTCATCTTCATCTACCTTAGCTTGAATATCATTAGTACCAATAAGTAAAAATACCTTAGATGGATTATATTGATATACACGGTCTTTTAAATCTTCTAATATGTTGGAAGTTTGATTACCACTAATCCCACTATTAACAACCGGCAAATCTTTAAAATACTCATCTAAATCATATTGTTCAGTTATAGAATCACCCAAGAACAAATAATTATCATCCATAACAACTACTTCTTTTTCTTTCGTAATAACTTTCGTCTTAACTGGTTTTAATAAAATAAAAATACAAGTAACTAATAAAGCTAAAAGTAACACAAAGAAAAGAATAAATACCACTAACCTACCTTTACGAAGTTTTGGCTTCTTCCTAACTTCTCGATTCTTTTCATTCTCTCTAGCTTTTTCATAAGAGCGATTTAACTCTTCTTCAATATTCTTCTTTTTTCTCTTACGACCATCTACAAAACTAGTATCTAATTCATCAGAAAATTTCATCTCATCAAAATCAAAAACTTGTTGTTTTGTTACACTAAATTCTGACTCATCACTTGGTTTATTAACATGTTTTTTATTTTCGTTTTTATTATTTTGAGTACGATAATTATTACGATGATTTTTATTATTAGAGTATCTAGAACTGCGTCTTCTATTGTTGTTATGATTGTTATTATTTAATTTATGAGTTTCATTATTATTCATATAATCACCTTACCATCACAAAATGATTATACATCATAGAAAATAGAATAGTCAAACCTATTCAAAAGAAAACTCTCCAGACACTAATTCTTTTATTGCATTTCCAAGTAATTGCCAAAACGATAACTTAGAAACATCATCCAATGAAGTAAGCGGTACACTAGTAATTTTAACTCCATTTTCTTTTACAATAGCCTTACCAACTACATCGCCTTTTTTTATAGGTAAAGAAGCATCATTAATCTTTAGTTGCAACTGATATTTATGTTTCTGATTTTCCTTTTCTTCTAGAACACCGACATCATGTACTGGTGTTAAAGATAATTTATCTTTACTTGCTTTATTCAAAGAAATATTTTTAACAACATCTCCTTGCTTTTTTAGCATATGTATTTGATAATGAGAAAATCCATAATCCAATAAGTTCATAACTTCTTGATTACGTACATTACTGTTTTCTTCTCCTAATACAACAGCAATAAACCTTAAATCATCTTTTTTAGCAGTTGCCGCTAAACAATATTTAGCAGCATCTGTATGTCCAGTCTTAAGTCCATCAGCCCCTTCATAAAAACGAACCAATTTATTCGTATTTACTAACCAAAATTTATTTTCTGTATCTTCCCTTAAATAATCTTCATAAACAGAAGAAAACTCCAAAATTTCTGGATAATTTGTCACGAGTTCTCTAGCTATCATAGCCATATCGTAAGCACTAGAATAATGACCATCTTCATCTAAACCAGTACAATTTTTAAATACTGTATGCTTTAGCCCCATTTCCTTAACTTTTTCATTCATTAATTTAACAAAGGAATCCTCACTACCCGCAATAACTTCAGCCATCTGCACAGTAGCATCATTAGCACTAGCCATAGAAATACCCTTAAACAAATCACGAATACTAATTTTTTCTCCAACACTTAAATAAATCTGAGAACCACCCATATCAGCAGCATTTTGACTAACAGTAACCATTTGTTCCCAAGAAATATTTCCATTTCTAATAGCGTCCAAAATTAATATCTGCGCAACCATTTTAGTCATAGATGCAACAGCAACCTCTTTATCAGCCTCTTTTTGAAAAACAATTTTCCCAGTATTTGCTTCCATTAAAACACCACTAACAGCCCCGGGAATAAGTTCTGTTTCTACCGCTTTCTCTGCCAATACCGAAAATGGAAAAGAAAAACTAATTACCACTAAAAGCACCAAAAAAAATTTCTTCATATAAACCTCCATTACTTTCTATGTAAAATGACAAAAAATTATACATAAATAATTAAAAAAATGATAAGATGAAAGTAGGTGATAATATGAAAAAAAAGAAACTAAAAAAAAGAGCAAAAAAAATATTTAGTATTCTAATTTGCTTTTTAATCATAATTTTAATCATTGTAATCTTACCAAATAAAAAAGACGAAAAAAAAGAATTAACCTCAGAGCAAAAACAAGTCAACAAACTAAAAAAAGTACCATACTATAAAAAAGAATACAAAAATAGATATTTATCTTACCAAAAAGAAAATAAAGATCTATCAATAGAGAATATTGTTACTCATGTAAATATAGGATTAGATAATCCTTATTATACAAATACGAAACCATCCACAAATTTAAATACCGAACTAATATTAGTAAATAAGTATAATTATGTAACAGAAAATTATGTTCCAGAAAACCTACAACCACTCAACACTTCCTATGCAAGAAGTGGAATGCAATTAGTAGATATTGCCAAAGAAGCCTTTGAATCCATGTCAGATGATGCTAAAAAAGAAGGAATGAATATTATAGCAATGTCTAGCTATAGAAGCTATGACTATCAAGTGAATCTATATAATAATTATGTAAAAACAGATGGAAAAGAAGCTGCAGATACCTACTCTGCAAGACCAGGTTACTCAGAACATCAAACAGGTCTAGCTGTAGATGTATATAATTTAGAATTACCTTATACATCATTTGAAAAAACAGAAGAATTTAATTGGATGCAAGAAAATGCACACAAATACGGATTTATCTTAAGATTTCCAAAAGATAAAGTAGATATTACAGGCTACCAATATGAAGCATGGCATTATAGATACGTCGGAAAAGAAGTAGCAAAATACATACACAACCACAATATGACATTAGAAGAATATATTGCAAAAAAAAGTTGAGAAAACTAATTCTCAACTTTTTCTTTATCAAACTTTTTCTTAAAAAATAGATATAAATAATAAAAAACTGTAACAATAATCCAAAATAATACAACCAAATTACTAACTTGTACCACCGTAATAATCTGTTTATTCTCATACAAAGCAATTTGATCGGCCAAATCCAACTTATTCACAATCGCAATACAAGTAAATAATGAGAAAAACAAAAACACAACAATAGAACATAAATAATTAATAACTTTTTTTAAAGTATTTAATTTTTTACTAAATAATGTATAAATAAAAACACCTATCATAAATAAACAAATAAAGAAAAATACTACAGTAGATGGAAAATAATAATAATCCATAACTTTCATAATAAAAGAATCA
>ENA-ORPF01000170-ORPF01000170.1-human-gut-metagenome-genome-assembly--contig:-NODE-170-length-69685-cov-6.831323_pt1 | contig 69685 bp, 65 predicted proteins | sample MGYA00242140_ERZ509070 | MGnify/ENA primary metagenome ERZ509070 (study PRJEB26280, sample SAMEA2338713) | human gut metagenome | biome: human gut; feature: human-associated habitat; material: faeces... | reverse complement strand
CGACCCGCACATTCGCTTTTTTCTAGGTTATTGTTCAGTTTTCAAGGTTCGTTGTTGTCACTGTATCGCAGCGACTTGTATATAATACCACCCTAAAGTAAATATGTCAACACTCATTTTGTAATATTTTTTACAATTTTCCGCTAAACACACGGAGCGGTTGGCAAACAGACACCTATGATAATTGGCTTTATCAGTGGTAAAAATTTTTTAAAAATCTTCTATTTTTTCTGAAATTATCCTAAAAATCCCTATAAAACAGTATCAATATGGTGATAGCCAAGCTAAAAAATACTTCTAACTCATTTTTCATTAATCATAAAACAATAAAGCTTTGGAGCTTTTTTTGTTCTTACAGAGTACACATATATACAAAACAAAAGAGGAAGCTTTCTTGAACAGAAAGCTTCCTCGTAAACACAAGCTATATTATCTTGTTTTTTTGCTGCAATTACATATCACGGCTGGCGATAATATCAACACCAAGACCAAGAATGTCTTTTACAACAACATCACCGGTTTTAATGGGAGCATGAATCTTAACACCGCGCAAGAATGCAGCACAATCCAGTATACGCTCTTTCGGCAGAACATCAGCAGATACAACCGGCAGCAAAGGCAGCAGACCGCCTTCAACAGCAACAGTAGAGGTCAACATTCTCTTAGGAGCAGTAACCTCATCGTTTGCATATTTAGGACCACGAGGGCAGGTATTGCCAGTAACATTAGTTACCTTGCCATCCTCAATGGTTACAGTCATTTCGCAGCCCATAGGGCACATAATGCAGTTCATAACTCTTGTTTCAACAGCCATTTTATACCCTCCTTACAGAACCAGACCTACGGTGATTTCTTCACCAATCTGATCAAATTTAGCAGCAGGAATTTCTACTGCGATCATTTCACTGGGCTTAGCAACGGGCAAAGGTCTGCTCAGCAGAACATTATCGCCGCTCTTAACCTCAAGACGAACTTTGCGATGAGGAGCTGCAACACGCATGAACAGCTTAACTTTTTCATCTGCAGGAACTTCTTTAGGCATGGAAAGAACTTGCGGAACGCAGGTACGAACGCCGTTGATAGCGCTAACCTTGACGCTGCGGTTATCAGCGGACAGCTTGCCTTGAGCTTTAAGTGCTGCATATTTACCAGCAATTTCAGCCTCTTCAGATACAAAGTCAACCAAATCATGTACGTGTACAACGTTGCCAGCTGCAAAGAAACCATCACGGCTAGTTTCACGATGCTGGTCAACAACAGGACCATTAGTCAGCGGATTCATAGCCAGGTTCAGACCATTGGACAGCTCATTTTCAGGAATCAGGCCAACGGACAGCAGTACAGTATCGCATTCAATATCAAATTCGGTGCCCGGAATCGGAGTCATTTTCTCGTCAACCTTAGCAACAGTAATACCGGTTACGCGTTCTTCACCATGGATTTTAACAATTGTGTGGGACAGATACAGAGGAATATCATAGTCATTCAGGCATTGAACAATGTTACGGGTCAGACCGTTGGAGAAGGGGCAGATTTCCAGTACAGCTTGTACTTTGCAGCCTTCCAGACTCATACGGCGAGCCATAATCAGACCAATGTCACCACTGCCCAGAATTACGATTTTATGACCAGGCAGATATCCCTCCATATTTACCATACGTTGAGCAGCACCTGCAGTAAATACGCCTGCAGGACGCTCGCCCGGAATACGGATAGCACCACGGGTACGTTCACGGCAGCCCATGGTCAGGATTACAGTTTTACCTTCCAAAGTCATCAGACCTTTTTCAGGGCTAACTGCAATAACAGTTTTATTATCTTTTACATCAAGAACCATGGTATCTACCAAAGTCTCAATTTCAGGCTTATCTTTAATCAGCTCAATGCAGCGATGTGCATAGCCAGGACCAGTCAGCTCTTCCTTGAAGTGATGCAGACCAAAGCCGTTATGGATACATTGTTGGAGAATGCCGCCTAATTCACGGTCACGCTCAATAACAATGATTTTTTTTGCGCCATTTTCCCATGCGCTATATGCAGCAGAAAGACCAGCAGGGCCGCCGCCAACAATAATTACATCATATAATTGGTTCATTATTATTCCTCCCCGCCATCAGCACTGTATTTTTCATAGAACATATTAGAATCTGCGCGCTCCTTCAATACCTCAGGAATAGAGATATTCAGCTCGCGAGCCAAAATTTGAGTAACACGCGGACCGCAGAAGCCACCTTGGCAGCGACCCATACCTGCACGGGTACGACGTTTTACGCCATCAACGGTACGAGCGCCAACAGGAGAATTAATTGCTTCAACAATTTCACCCTCAGTGATGGTTTCGCAACGGCAGATTACGCGACCAAAGAGATTGTTCTCAGAAATAGCCTCAGCCTTTTCAGTATTTGTCATATGATTGAAGACTTTCTTCTTAGGCAGAGCAGCCTTGAAGTCAGCTTTTTTAGCAGCGCCGCTTACACGAGCAATTTCAGCTGCAATCATTTCACCAACAGCAGGAGCTGCAGTCAGGCCAGGAGATTGCATACCAGCTGCATTGTACAGGTTTTCAACCTTATCAGATGCACCTAAAATGAAGTCACCGGTGCTGGAAACAGCGCGGAGACCTGCAAACTGAGTAATAGCTGCACCCATAGGCAAGTTAGGAATCAGCTTGCGTGCAGAGGTCATAATTTCGTTCATGCCTTCTGCAGTAACAGCCAAGTCCTCTTTAGAGTCCATCTCGTTAGCGTTAGGACCGATAAAGGTATTGCCATGGGTAGTGGTGCAAACCAGGATACCCTTGGATTTTTTAGTAGGAGTGGGGAATACTACACCGTAAACAAGGCTGCTGCAAGCAGTCTTATCAAAGAGAATATATTCACCTTTACGGGGAGTAATAGTGAAGGTGTCGTCGCCAGCCAGCTTAGCAACTTCGTCAGCATATACGCCGGCAGCATTTACAACATATTTAGCTGCAATGGTACCTTTAGAGGTTTCAACACCAACAATCTTGCCTTCTTCTTTTACGAAGCCAAGCACTCTGCAGTCGCGGATAACTTCTGCACCATTTTGTACAGCGCATTCTGCGAAAGCAATAGCAGCACCAAAGGGCCAGCATACACCAGCACTCGGAGCCCACAGAGCACCTTTAACTGTGGTCAGGTTAGGTTCTTGCTCCAAAACCTCTTCTTTAGACAGGATTTGCAGACCTTCTACACCATTAGCATGACCGCGTTTCAGCAGCTCCTGCAAAGTTTCCATTTCTTCATCAGTAGTTGCAGCAACAAGAGAACCAGTCCATTTAATATCAAGGTCCAGTTCTTTTTCTAACTCATGATAGAGCTTATTGCCACGAACATTAGTAATAGCCTTCAGACTGCCGGTAGGTGCGTCAAAGCCTGCATGGAGGATAGCACTATTAGCTTTGGTGGTACCTAATGCTACGTCGGGCTCTTTTTCAACCAATACGCATTTCAGGTCGTATTTGGACAGCTCGCGCAAAATAGCAGTACCCACAATGCCGCCACCAATAACGACAACATCAGCGGATTTTACAAATTCCATTCCGTCACTTCCTTGCTGAAATTTTCTAGATATACATCTTAATTTTATCACACATTTGTTAAAATTTGAACAGTATTTACTATTTTTAGACGGCAATTCTCTGAAAATTTTCGCTTTTTTCCAGTAAAAAATTATGCAGGTAAATAAATACCAACCATAATGGTCATCTTTTGTCCCACTTCTCGCTAAATAATTCTTCAAAATCACTTGCAGTGCCAAAATCCCCTATGATAAGATATGCTTAGGATACTAAATAAGCCAATAAATTACAGCATAATTAGCCACAAGCTTATGCACAGCTGTGATAAATACAACTTATTATTTAAAAAGGGAGGTATTGTTATGCGTAGATTATTCCTAATCCTAGCAGCCTTTTTAGCATGTATTCTTTGCACCACAGCAGTCTTTGCTGAAAAATCTGATAAGACAACTACATCCAAAAGCAGCATAGATATCAACCAACCGATAGAAACTATCACAGCAGAGGAAATGGAGCAACGTTTACTTCAGGGAACAGCAGGTGATATCCTCTATGTAAAAATTAACGAAAGCAGGGTAGAGGTCTATTCTGAGATTTCCAATGACCGTTCCCTCCGCAAACAAATAATCCTTAATACTCCTAACGAAGAAATGCTCCGCCTATACTCAAACAACAAGGAAACAGCAATCCAGATGTCCCGTATGCTGACTGATTATGAAGCTGATAATAAAAATATCAATGGCTACCGCATTATCACAGATATGGATAAACCTAAAAAGCTGGAAAATGGCCCAAAAATCTATCGTCTTTGGTTTATGAAAATCAAAAGGGAAAAAGAGTCCAGACGCAGCTTTCCTATTGGCATAGGTATAGGAATTGGTATTGGAGGACACCATGATGGTCCTTATATTGGGATAGGCTTGTAAAGAATTTAAACTAAAAATATTTTAAGCAGCGTGTAAAAAAATATCCTCATAAACTAATTCAAGGCTCGAGTTTGAGTATTTTCTCAAATTCGAGCCTTTTGCTTATGTGCGAAATCAAAAGTTTTAAAGTTTAGCTATATTCTTCATACGCTATCTTATGTTTTTTGTTCAAATTAGTGCTCTACCACAGCCTTTATTTTTTTATAATTACATAAAAACAAAACATTAGATACGCTGCTAATTATTTATCAATCATATACTCGATCAAATCTTTATATTCCTTCGATAATTTGTCTATTTTATTCTTTAAATGAATAGCCTCTATAGCTAAACTTTCATCTGCAACTCTCTCATAATTTCTGCCAATAAGAGAATCTATGGACACATTAAAATAATCTGCAATCTTTACAAGCATACCAATACTAGGCTCTCTGCGCCCCTGTTCATACATACCCAATGTGCTGACAGAAATACTTAATGCAGCAGCCAGTTCTTTTCTCGATATATCTCTATCTTCTCTTAAATCTTGTAAATTGCTCGCAAATCTCATAATAAACACCTTTAACATATATATTAACATATATATGTTAAAAAATTATTTATTGGTGCAAATGGTGTTTGTTATTGTTCTCGAACACTATTAGTGTTATAATATTTCTAATCAAACAATTTGTGTTAAAAGGAGAGTCTCAAATGAAAAATTTAACAAAACTATTAGCATTTTTCTTTACTTTTACCCTATTTTTTACTAATATGAACATTTTAGAAGCTAGAACAATGTATAAAATTAATTCTCCAAGTGTATGTGCCATAATGGTTGGCAATGCAGATGTAAAATCTCCAGATTTTATGGAGAGACTTGAGGAAAATTTAAATAAAGATTTTGAAGGAATCCATCAAAAACATGTAGATTGCGATACTAAAATTCAGAGTCTTTATCAAAACTACTGGTTCGAAAAAGGAGAACTAGAAGAAGGTAAGTTAACCAAGACTGATTTACACGAATTTGTTAAATATTCTAATTATGACAGATGTTTATTCTTGATAGTTTCTGACCCAAAGATAGAAACTACTACTGTTCGTAGGGGGTTCTTGGGATATGCAGAAAATACTCGTGCTTCTATTGAAGTCAAAGCATTTTTAGTTGATAAAGATAAAGTATTGAAAATTATGAGCGTAACTAAAGAAAATAGCTCTGATACAAGTGAATTACGTGCAAAGAGGGGTGCGTTTACTCAATGTATTAAAGAAGTATGTAAAGAGATACGTCCTTTTCTTTTTGATAAAAATCTATAACACAAAATACAGAAGAGGCTGGGACAAAACGCCAATTTAGGCAGAAAATCATAAGATAGTGTACGGAGTATATAGTTAAAATTTAAAACTTTTAAATTCATACTTAAACAAAGAGGCTCGATTTTGAGAAAATACTCAAAATCGAGCCTTACTTTATTTATGAGGTTATTTTTGTCCCAGCCTCTTTATTTTTTATTCCAACTATTATTCTTCGTCCTCATCGTGATGAATTGCAGCCAAGGAAACAACCTTGTCATCATCATTTAAGGTCATCAGCTTAACGCCCTGTGCATTACGGCCAAACTGGGAGATACCATCAACATCAATACGGATAATAATACCTGCAGAAGTAATCATCATAATCTCCTGCTGAGGATTAATAACACGCATACCAACTACCAGACCAGTTTTCTCAGTAATCTTGATATTGATAATACCCTTGCCACCACGAGTTTGCTTACGATATTCGCCAACAGCAGTACGCTTACCCATACCAAACTCAGTTGCAGTCAAAACCTCGCAGCTTTCATCAGCCACACTATCCATCGCCACAACCTCATCGCCGTAGACCAGACTAATACCCTTAACACCATGAGCAGTACGACCCATAGGACGAACATCCTGCTCATCAAAGCGGATAGCAATACCATTTCTAGTAGCAAGAATAATCTCGCTGTTGCCATCAGTCAGCTCTACGCCAATCAAATCTTCATTTTCATCAAGATTGATTGCAACAAGACCATTTTTACGTGCGCTGTCGAAGTCCTTCAGGTTAGTTTTCTTCACAGTGCCCTTATTGGTTGCCATGAACATAAACTGCTCTTCCAGGAATTCTTTAACCGGAATAACGGCAGTAATCTTTTCACCCTGCTCCAAAGGCAGCAGGTTAATGATAGCAGTACCCTTAGCAGTACGTCCTGCCTCAGGAATTTCGTAACCCTTTTGACGGTATACTCGACCCTTGTTGGTGAAGAAGAGAATGTTATGATGAGTAGTGGACAGGAATAAATGCTCTGCACAGTCATCAATCTTCTTGCCGCTGCCGCCGGTTTTGCCCATACCGCCACGCTTCTGACTACGGAAGTTATCCATAGTCTGACGCTTAATATAACCCTGGTGGCTAATGGTTACAACAATATCCTCTTCAGCAATCAGGTCTTCAATATCCATTTCAGAAGACTCCATGGAAATTTCAGTACGACGCTCATCGCCAAATTTCTTCTTCATTTCCAGCAAATCATCTTTAATGATATTCATAACCTTATGCTCATCAGCCAATACGCTTTCCAGCCAATCAATGGTTTCCAGCACATCAACATATTCGTCATCAATTTTCTTGCGCTCCAAACCAGTCAGGCGCTGCAGACGCATATCCAAAATAGCCTGCGCCTGACGCTGACTTAAATTAAAGCGCTCCATCAGACTTGTCTTGGCAATGTCACCATTAGCACTGCTGCGAATGGTGGAAATAACAGCGTCAAGATTATCAAGAGCAATCTTCAAGCCCTCTAAGATATGAGCTCTATCCTTTGCCTTAGCCAGCTCGTAACGAGTACGTCTGGTAACAACCTCTTTTTGATGCTCCAGATAATAATGCAGAATCTGCTTCAGGTTCAGCACTCTAGGCTCGCCCTTGACAAGAGCCAGCATAATAATGCCAAAGGAGCTTTGCAGAGCAGTATGCTTGTAAAGCTTGTTCAAAACAACATCTGGGACAGCGTCGGCTTTCAGCTCGATAACAATGCGGATACCTTGCTTAAGATTGGAGTAATCGTCAATGTGGCTAATGCCTTCAATAACGCCGTCCTTAGCCAGCTGAGCAATATCCTTAATCAAATTAGCCTTATTAACCTGATAGGGAATTTCTGTAACAATAATATTGTGCTTACCCTTATTGGCAGGCTCAATAGTTGCCTTAGCACGCAGCTTTACTACGCCACGACCTGTAGTATAGGCACTAGTAATGCCGCTTTTGCCCAAAATGCAAGCACCAGTAGGGAAGTCCGGTCCCTTAATAGCAGTCATAAGCTGAGAAATCTCCGCATCAGGATTATCAATCAGCATAACCAGACCATTAACAACCTCACACAAATTGTGGGGAGGAATATTAGTAGCCATACCAACAGCAATACCTGCACTGCCATTAATCAAAAGAGCAGGTACCTTGGAGGGAAGCACGCTGGGCTCAGTCATGGATTCATCGTAGTTAGGCACAAAATCAACTGTATCCTTTTCGATATCCTCCAGCATAGCCTCAGCAATTTTAGCCATACGTACCTCAGTATAACGCATTGCTGCAGCACTATCGCCGTCAATGCTACCAAAGTTACCATGGCCATCTACCATCAGATAACGGGTAGAGAAATCCTGAGCCAAACGGACAATAGCTTCATATACGGAGCTGTCACCGTGGGGATGATATTTACCTAAAACTTCACCGACAATACGAGCAGATTTTTTATAGGGCTTAGTCGGTGTCATGCCCGCTTCCTGCATCGCATATAAAATTCTGCGGTGAACAGGCTTCAGACCATCGCGAACGTCAGGCAAAGCACGTTGAACAATAACGCTCATGGCATAATCGATATAGGATTTTTGCATTTCCTCTTCGATATATACTGGTAAAACCTTACCGGTAGTATTTTCTAAATCCACTTTATCACCTGTCCTTTATCTCAATCAAAACGTATAAAAAGCAACTTAACCAATATATTATACCATAAATTGTAAATTTATTCTATTTCAGGAAGAGGTCGTAAACCTGCTTGCCTATTAAAAGAGTAGTAACCGCCAAATACAAAGGACGCACGTATGCAGCACCCTTTTTGATAGCCATACGAGAACCAAAGAAGGCACCGACTACCATGGCAATGCCCATAATCAGACCATGCTGCCATAATACAGTTCCGCTCATGGCAAAGGCAAAGATACCTCCCAAACCACTGGCAAAATTCAAAGCCTTGGCGTTACCTGCAGCAGTAACAAAGTCAAAGCCCAAAAAAAGAAAGCCAAAAATCAGGAAAGAGCCCGTGCCGGGACCAAAAAAGCCATCATAAAAGCCCATGCCAAAGGCCATAGTAATAGCTCCTAATAACGCAGCTAAGCCTAAATTTTCGGCGGTGCTATGATCTCCCCAATCCTTGCGGCGATATGTATAAACTGCAACAGCTACTAAAAGAACTACGATAATGTTCTTCATCAGTCTTTCCGGCAGCAGATAAACAACATAGGCACCCAAGGCCGAACCTAAAAATGAAAGAGGCATTAAGGCCAATGCTGATTTTTTTATTTTTTCGGCCCGCCAAAAAGAAAGCACGCTGGTAAATGCTCCCATGGAAGCAGCCATTTTATTTGTTCCCAAAGCATAAGGAACAGGCATCCCTAGGCTCAGAAGAGCAGGGGTGGAGATAAGTCCGCCGCCGCCAACTGTAGAATCAATAAAGGCCGCAATAAATCCGGAAACAATCAAATAAATTACTGTCAGCGTATCTAAATCCGCTGTAAATACTTCCACATTCATCCCTCATAATCAAAAATTTAAGCCTTCTCAAAGCAGCAATACAAACCAACGCAGCCACTGTAGCATTTACAGAATATGGATTCGTTCTCTGCTTCATTGCTAATAGCGTATGGATGGAGCATTTCCAGCTCCGCCTCCTTTAAAGGCCAATGAACACCACTGAAATCAACTTTTGTTTTTATACTTAACGGCAATAGGGAAATTGCGTAAGGCTTATTTTTAAGCTTCAGTTCAGCTGTTTCGCCCTCAGACAAGAAAATCATGACTTCCTTTTCGTCTGCCATAACCACCTGATTACGCCTATTCAGCTTATATCGGAGCAACGAAAAAACATTGCTGTAAAGGTGGTCAAAGCGACCACCCCAAATTCCGCTGCACAGTAAATTGCCGTCAGGAATCTCTTTCAGCAGCAACTGCAGATCAGTATCATCTTTTTCACGAGGATATCTATACACAGTAGTACCATAAAGCTGTACCTCTCTATACAGCTCTGCTGATGTACTATCACAGTCTCCCCACAGTATTTCAGGATACAGCTTTGCCTTAAAGCAAACAGCAGCTCCCTTGTCAGCACAAAAGATTCTATTTTTTTGTGCTGCTTTTTTTAACCATACAGATTCAGGCTCACGCCCTCCTGCTACCATCATAAGACATTCATCGGAATTGCTGCCACTTAGCTCTACCTCAGCCTGTGGCAAGGTAAAAATAACCTTAACCATTTTATTTGCTCAAGGAAACAGGCTTAATAACAATTTGATCGTTCTCCTTAAGAACTTTCCAAACACAGTTGCCTCTTTTATTTTTCAGCCAGTCCATGCTGATTTCCAACAGAAAGCGATTTAAGCGCTCCTGAGCATCTTCAGGGAGCAGCAGCTCTTTTTTAGCAGAAGCCTTAGTGCTCTTGATTCTGCTCTGCTTAGTCTTTTCATCAACATAGGAGCCGTTTTCAAAGGTCAGCTCCTCGCTGAAGCCTCTCAGCATATCTTCATCAGAAAGATTTTTTCTAATCTTAGCCATTATATTTATCTCCTTCGATTACAGGTCCAGATTACGAACCTTCTTAGCATTTTCCTCGATAAACTGACGACGAGGTTCAACCTTGTCACCCATCAGAATGGAGAAAATTCTGTCTGCCTCAGCAGCATCCTCCAATTGTACCTGCAAAATGGTTCTGGTCTTAGGATCCATAGTTGTTTCCCACAGCTGCTCAGGATTCATTTCACCTAAGCCTTTATAGCGCTGTACATAGGGATTGGACTCACGACCTACCTCATCCAAAATCTTTTGCAGCTCATCATCGCTGTAAGCGTAGAAATGCTGCTTTTGAGTCTTACGTACAAGATACAGGGGAGGCTGAGCAATATATACATGGCCTTCCTTAATCAACGGCTGCATATAGCGATAGAAGAAGGTCAGCAGCAAAGTACGGATATGAGCACCATCAACGTCAGCATCAGTCATAATAATAATCTTGCCGTAACGTGCTTTTTCCAAATTGAAATCTTCACCAATACCACAGCCAAAGGCAGTAATCATATTACGGATTTCATCACTGCTGAGGATTTTATCAAGACGTGCTTTTTCTACGTTCAAAATTTTTCCGCGCAGAGGCAAAATAGCCTGAAAGTTTGAGTCACGTCCCTGCTTAGCACTGCCGCCTGCGGAATCACCTTCGACCAAATAAACCTCAGTTTCTTCAACCTTACGGCTCTTGCAGTCAGCCAGTTTACCAGGCAGACCGCCTAAATCCATAGCATTTTTACGGCGGGTAAGCTCCTTAGCCTTACGGGCTGCAATACGGGAACGTGCTGCCATAATACCTTTATCAACAATCCTTTTGGCAATAACAGGATTTTCCTCCAGGAATTCTGCCAACGCATCACCGACTAAATTGTCAACAATGGGCATAACCTCGCTATTGCCTAATTTAATCTTGGTCTGGCTTTCAAACTGAGGATTGGGAACCTTCAGGCTGAGAACTGCAGTCAAGCCCTCACGCACATCTTCACCGCTTAAAGCATCTTCATTTTCCTTCAAGAAGTTGCTTTTGCGTGCATAAGCATTGATAGTACGTGTCAAAGCCTTACGCAGGCCGCTTAAATGAGTACCGCCTTCCTCAGTGTTAATATTATTAACATAGGTGAAGATATTCTCATTGTAGCCATCGTTATACTGCATTGCCAGCTCTACGATGATATTATTCTTGTCACCCTCCAGATAAATGGGCTTTTCGTTAATTTTCTGCTTGTTATTGTTCAGGAAATTAACATATTCCACAATGCCGCCGGCAAAATGGAAGGTTTCGCTTTTGCCCTCACCACGCTCATCAGTAAGACTGATGGTAATGCCTTTATTCAAAAAGGCCAGCTCGCGAATACGCAGACGCAGAGTTTCATAGCTGTATACTGTTTCTGTAAAAATAGTAGCATCAGGCTTAAAATGTACTTTAGTACCAGTAGCGTCAGCTTCTCCCAGCTCATGGAGAGGTACTGTTGTCTTGCCCTTGGCAAACTCAATGCTGTAGCGTTTGCCGCCGCGGCATACTTCAACCTCCATATGCTCACTTAATGCGTTAACACAAGTAACACCTACGCCATGAAGACCGCCGGAAACCTTGTAGCCGCCATCGCCAAATTTACCGCCAGCATGAAGTACAGTCATAATTACTTCAACAGCAGGCTTCTTTTCTTTTTTCATCATATCGACAGGAATACCGCGGCCGTTATCAACAACCGTAATACTATTGTCTCCATGAATGATAACCTTGATGTCACTGCAGTGACCGGCCAAAGCCTCGTCAATACTATTATCCACTACCTCATACACCAAATGGTGCAGACCGCGGGCAGAGGTACTGCCAATATACATAGCAGGCCTTGTACGAACTGCCTCTAAGCCCTCCAGAACGTGAATCTGGTCGGCGTTGTAATTGCCTTTGACGGCAGTTGCTTCTTCAATGTTAATTTCTTGGGCCATATTTACCTCCGTTTTCAAAACTAGTAATTATTATAGACAGCATCTGTGAGAAATCCCTCACAGGCACGTTTTTTTAATGTTATGGAAGATATAGAGGACAAATAAATTTTATCCTGGGTAAGCACACAGCTTGCATAAGCATCACCAACGGTTACATCTACAAACTTATATTTCTCCCTGTATTTTTTTACATATTCATTCAAAATAGTGGATTGAGGACTGCGGATATTGAAAATAGCAATAATATCACTATTTTTCACCATACAGTCTGCTCCTAGATGGAGATACACTCTGATCCCTCCGTAAATACTCCAAAGCATTATTATAAAGCTTTTCGTCAATATTATCAGGCTCACGCTCTGTTAGGAGCATAACAGCCATAAGACAATCCATATTATCTGCATAGCCAAGACGAACCTTTTCAAAGTAACGATTTTTAATACCGTCCTTAACAGCAGTAAATATCATTCTATCACATCTGTAGTACTTGAGACAATCTTCATAAGTTAACCATGGCTCTGTTAAAATAAGCTCGCCAATCTTATGACGCAGCTCATCCTTCAGCTCCCGTTCGCAGCCACCGCATATCTTAAACCTGCTATCCATTCTGGCACCGCAGCGAGGACATTTCACATAGGTAGGAGCTGGCTCAGAAGCTTCGGCCTCAGCCTTTTTCTCTAGTCTTCTAATGGATCCGCCTGACTGAAAATAGACTTTTTTTATAACTCTACGTCCTAACAGATAGGCATTTACCTTTTGCATAAAAAGCTGCTGCATCATAAACAGCTCATTGGCCATAGCAGCAGTAGTGGTCTTTACATACAGCTCTTCGCCTTCAAGCTTATATATACTGCAATTTTTAGCAAGCATTGGACCACAAATCTGCTCCCAATTAGCCTTAAGGATATGCTCTATATATTTTTGCTTGGCTACAGGAGCAACGGGAGAACGACGTATATTAACTCTGGGATCAAAAAGGCGACGTACTACATCACCTGTAGTTTCCATTTTGGCGTCATACATCAGCGTTCCCTCCTTATACTCATAAATTAATCCTGATGGATTACACCACTGCAAATTTCAAAATAAGCGTTACTATCAAACTCAGGAATAAGCTCCTTATCATTAACTGTGATAAAGGTCTGTACTCTGCCATCAATAAAGCGTAATAGCTGTGCACGACGATTATTATCCAGTTCGCTCATAACATCATCTAAAAGCAAAATAGGGCATTCCCCAATTTCACGACGTACATATTCCAGCTGCGAAAGCTTAAGGGCTAAAGCACCGCTGCGCTGCTGCCCCTGAGAACCAAAGGATTTTAATGACATGCCGTTTAAAAGCAGCTGCAAATCATCTCTATGGGGACCAATACCTGTATTGCCCCTAAGAATATCAATACGCTGACGCTCCTCCAGGCTCTTACGATAAAATTCCTCTCCTGCGTCTTCAATCTGTTCAGGATAGAGCATAGTACTGTTGTTAGCCTTCTGCTCGTAGCGAACCACCAGCCTTTCCTTATTGCTGGTAATAGAACCGTAAATCTCTCCTGCAATATTTTGCAGTCGAGCAAGAGCAGCCAGTCTTTTTTTAGTAATCGCTGCTGCCAGACTGATGAATTCTTCATTCCATGGCAGCAAGAGAGCATCTCGTCCGCCATTATCACGAATATCCTTCAGCAGTCTGTTACGCTGCAAAAGAACACGATTATACTTCACCAGTAAATCGTAGTAAATTGGGTCAGTCTGGGCAATCTGCATATCAAAAAAGCGGCGGCGAAGTGCAGGCTCACCTTTGACTAGCTGCAAATCCTCTGGCGAAAACATAACAGTATTTAAAGAACCATAATGCTCCTTAGGACGGACCTTGACATTGTCTAAAAGAATTTCTTTTTTCCAACGCTCCTGCTGCTGATATTTTTTTATCTTAATATTATGGGAGCCGCTGCAGCTTTCATAATCAACACCTACAGCCATTTCCTTAGCACCCAGCTTTAGCAAATCCTCCTCAGATGAGGTTCTATGGGACATTCCGAAGGAACTATAGAAAACAGCCTCTAAAATATTTGTTTTCCCCTGAGCATTTTGTCCGAAAAAAACATTAATCATAGATGGTATTTCCAGCTTACAACTGGAGTAATTACGGAAATTTACTGCATATATATTTTTTATTTTCATCTTACTCGTTGACAACAGTCAGCTCAAGCTGATCATCAATATTGACAACATCACCTGGAAATACTTTTTTTCTTTTTTCAGTTACTAATTTTCCGTTGAGCTTAATAATACCATCTTCAACCATCATAAAGGCTTGTCCACCAGTATCTGCCACGCCGGAAAATTTCAGGAGCTTGTCCATAGTAATGAATTCAGTAGTGATTGCAATTTCTTCTTTTTGCATAGCTTACCTTCCTTGGGAGCAGGTCTGAAACCTGCTATTTTTTAAAAAACTACTCTGATAGGAGTTACGATATAGGTGTAATCAGGTTCACCCTCACTAGTAATGCATACAGGGCTTAAGGAGGTGTTCATAGACAGAATAGCTTCTTCAGATTCCAGGTTCTTCAGAATATCCAGAACATACTTGGAATTAAATGCTACATTCAGCTTATCGCCTTCAGTTACACAATCAATAACCTCTCTGCCTGTACCAACATCAGGGCTGCTGGAAATAATTGTCATTTGTCCATTTTCAACAGTTACCTTGATAATGCTGTAGTCACCTTCATTGGAGAACAGAGAAACGCGTTCCACTGCTCCAGCCAGTGCTTTAACATTTACTTTTGCGGTAATAGCAAATTTAGGAGGAATAACACGTTTATAGTCAGGGAATTTGCCTTCAATCAGGCGAGATACCAAAATAACATTATCAATTACTACCATTATTTGGTTTTTCAGAAGAGAAATTTTTACCTCTTGAGGTACCTCGCTTACCAGGTTGCGGTTAATTTCTTCTAAAACCTTGGAAGGAATAATAATGCTCATAGGCTCAGAGCCTCCGTAGGGAAGAGACTTAATTGCCAAACGATGAGTATTGGTGCCAACAAAGGTGATTTTTTCATCAGCAACTTCAACTAGGATACCGGTGAATAAGGGACGTGCTTCATCTTTAGAGCAGGCGAAGATAGTCTTTTTTATAAGTTCCTTAATGCTGTCGTCTGCAATAGTAATAGAAGTATCACCATTAAATTCGGGAAATTTAGGGTAATCTTCTTCATTCATCAGCAGCAGTTGAAATTCAGATTTACCCGATTCGACTTTAATATTGTTCTGTTTCTTGTTTTGGGTAATAGTGACATTTTCATCAGGAAGCTTACGGATAAGCTCAGAAAGATGCTTTGCAGATACTACAATTTCGCCTTCTTCCAGAATATTAGCTTCAATAGTGCAGGAAATAGCCAGATTTAAGTCCATTGCCTGAATTTCAACATTACCATTATTGGTTAGAAAATGAATACCGGAAAAGATAGGAGTACTCGGCTTAGAGGAAATAGCTCTCTGTACTGTCTGAATAGCTTTATTAAGGTTGCTTGTATTACAGGTAATGATCATTTATACACAGTCCTCCTTAGGTTTTAATACTATATTTATATATAAAAAGTAGTAGACGTAGTAGTAAGCACTGTTAGTAATGTGGAAAACTATGTTTCAGCTTTATTTTATGGTATTTCCCGCCTGTAGATAAGGCTGTTGATAGTTGGGAAATATTATTCACAGGATTAACAGGCTATTTTTTTATCAACTTTTCCTTGAAAGTTATACACAGATTTTTGGTGAGTTATCAACAGTTTTTGTGGATAACTTTTTATTGGTTGAGAATATCGGTTATTTCCTGAATTTCTCCCTTTAAAGATAAGTTGCTTTCTTTATTTTTGCTGATTTTCTCGAAGGCATGGATAACTGTAGTGTGGTCGCGTCCACCAAAAAGCTCACCAATTCTTGGATATGATAAATCAGCTAATTCACGACAAAGATACATTGCAACCTGACGCGGATGGGCAATATTCTGGGTACGTTTTTTATTGAAAAGCTCGTCTTGCTTAATATTGTAGTATTCTGCAACTGTTTTAATAATGATCTCAAAGGTAATTTGTTTAGTCTGGACAGTGTTGCCCATATCATTAAGAACTTTTTGAGCTGTTTCTATAGTAATTGGCATACCCATAAGTGAGGTGTAGGCGACAATCTTATTATAGGCACCTTCAATTTCTCTGATGTTGGTGGCAATATTTGTTGCTAAAAGTGTAATAACATCATTAGGAAGCTCATTATGGTCTGTTGCAGCTTTTTTGCGCAGAATGGCCATTCTTGTTTCCAGGTCAGGAGGCTGAATGTCAGCTGTAAGGCCTTGGTCGAAGCGGGAACGCAGTCTGTCCTCAAGGGTTTCAATTTCTCTTGGAGGGCGGTCACTGGAGATAATGATTTGCTTGTCTGCATCACGCAGAGCGTTAAAGGTATGAAAAAACTCTACCTGAGTCTGTTCTTTACCCTTTAGAAACTGGATATCGTCGATAATAAGGCAGTCAATATTACGATATTTTTGTCGGAAGGCTTCTGTAGTCTTGTTGTAAATAGAATTAATGATTTCATTAGTGAACTTTTCACTAGATGTGTAAAGTACTTTCATATTAGGATTGTTTTCCTTAATTCTATTACCGATAGCATGCATTAAGTGGGTTTTTCCGAGACCAACGCCTCCGTAAAGGAAGAGGGGATTGTAGGCATGGGCAGGATTATTGGCAACAGCCTGAGCTGCAGCGTGAGCAAAACGGTTAGAGTTGCCGATGACGAAGGTTTCAAATACATACTTTGGATTTAAGTTATCCTCTGAATCCTGCTCTGTGTTTTTTTCATTAAAAAGTTCCTGCTGTTTTGTCTCCTTAGGAACGATTTCTCTAGGCTCAGCAGGCTTGGAACCTTCCTGCTCCATTGGTTCAATAATAAGATGGATGTTTTTTCCCATGATTCCGGAGAGAATACCTTCAATAATAGAAGAATATCTTTCCTCAATCATCTTCTTGAAAAAAGCACTTTTAACGCCTACCTTGAAGTAGTCGTCAGAAACATCCAACGGTATTATAGGCTTTATCCAGACATCGTAAATCTTTTCATTTACGGCCTCTTTTATCTTATCGTTGCACTTGACCCAGATTTCGGCTAAGTCGTAAGGGCTCATACATATACATCCTTTCCTTGCTTTAATGGTGAAAAATAAATTCGACGGCTTTCCAGATGCTTGCTCCTGGTAAGCGCCGAATGATTCATACATAATTATGGACACACTTATCTACAGTATATTTTAACAGACTGTGGATAACTTAGCAAATATACTTCAAAAATATTTGGACAAATTTCAGGAAAACCCCGATTTTCCGCACTTTTCACTTGACTAAGTATTTTTTTTCAAATATAATATCTTAGTAATACTTTGCATTACTCTATCCATGTCAAATTTTATGCCATCGGTAGTAAGGTTTGCAAAATTATCCAGCTATCAATATTCAGACACATAGAATTTGATAAAATTTCGCAGAGCAGAAGGAGGGAATACTGAATGAAGCGTACTTTTCAACCTAACAATCTCAGAAGAAAAAGAACTCATGGTTTCAGAGAAAGAATGAAAACTTTGGGCGGTCGTCAAGTTCTCAAAAGAAGACGTGCAAGAGGCAGAAAGAAATTGTCTGCATAACATTATAAAATAGGCCGCGTAAGTGGCCTATTTTTTCCATGCGGGCAGGTGTGCATTTAATGCAAAAAAGAATCAATACTTTCAAGAAAATCAATCGTTTAAAGTCAAAGAAGAGTTTTCAGGTAGTCTATGGAAAAGGACGTACTGTTGTAGACGGAATGTCAGTCTTTTATATTTTAGGCGACCAGGGGGAAAACCTGAAAATTGGTATGGCCGTCGGTAAAAAATTAGGCTGTGCAGTAGTCAGAAACAGAATCAAACGTTTAATGCGGGAGGTTTTCCGCAAAAACAAAGGAAAGCTTAAAGATGGCTACCATATTGTATGGGTAGCTCGTCGTAAGCTGGCAAAGGCAGATTATAAGACTTTTGAGCGTGTTTTTTTAAGACTGGCAAAAAGGGCAGCATTGCTGCAGGAATAAGGATATAAAGGCTATGAGCAGGCTTCTTATTTTGTGTATAAGATTTTATCAGTTGTTTATTTCACCACTTTTTCCGCCAACCTGCAGGTTTTATCCAACCTGCTCGGCATATGCAATTGAGGCGATACAGAAAAAAGGACCTGTACGTGGGCTATGGCTGACAATAAAGCGTTTGGCAAAATGTCATCCATTTCATCCCGGAGGCTACGATCCTGTAAAATGATTTTGATAGTATATCTATCCCACTAAGATTTAAGGAGTGATATCTTGGATTTTCTCAGCAATATCGTACAGCAGGTATTAACCATTCTCTATAGCTTTACTGAGAGCATGGGGATGCCCAGCTATGGTCTGGCTATTGTGATCATGACCATTATTGTTAAGCTGTTATTGTATCCTTTAACCAAAAAACAAATTGAATCTACCAAATCAATGATGGAGATTCAGCCTAAGATGAAAGCAATCCAGGAAAAATATAAGAACGACAAAGAGCGTTTGAATATGGAATTGGCTAATCTTTATAAAAACGAAGGTGTAAATCCTCTGGCAGGCTGCTTGCCGCTGATCGTGCAAATGCCGATTATGATTGGTATTTTCTACGGTATCCGCGATTTCCACTATGCTGGTTCCTCCGGCTTCCTGTGGATGGAAAGCATTTCTGTTCCGGACCCCACCTATATTTTACCGGTTCTGTCTGCTGTGACCACTTTTATTCAGTCTAAACAGACGATGCCTGATACCGGTAATGCTCAGAACAAGATCATGCTGTACTTCATGCCCTTGTTCATTGGTTACATCAGCTTGGAATTCCCTGCAGGCTTGGTTATTTATTGGGTTGTTATGAACATCATGCAAATTGCTCAGCAAGCGATGATGAATAAGGCTGCTGCTGGCAAGTAATCAGTTAGGAGTTGGGAAAATGGCTTTTGTTGAAAAGACCGGCAAGACTGTAGAAGAAGCAGTTGCGGCGGCTTTAAAAGAGTTGAATGTTACAGCTGATGATGCTGTAGTTGAAGTTTTACAAGAAGCTAAAAGCGGTATTTTCGGTTTCTTTGGCAAGGATGCCAAAGTGCGAGTAACCGTTAAAGAGACAGAAGCTGCTGTTGCTGCAGAAACTGCTCCTGAAGCTCCTGCTAAAACTGTAGAGGAAGCTGCTGCTGATGCAGTTGCAGCTGTTAAAGAGGCCGCTAGTGTTGCTGCTGATGCAGTTGCTGTAAAGGCTGCAGAGACTAAGGATAATGTTATTGATGGTGCTATTTCTGCACTGGAATCCTTAAAGGAAGAGCCTAAAGCTAAAGAAGCTGGTGAGCGTCCTGCACGTGAGCCTCGTAAATATGTTGTTAATGATGAAGCCATTATGGTAGCTAAGGAATTTCTGCAAAGAGTATTCAAGGCGATGAAAATCGAAGTTGCTATGGAGAAATTCATTAACAAAAATGACGGCAGCGTAACCTTCAAGCTGCATGGTGCTGATATGGGTATTCTTATTGGCAAGCATGGTCAAACCTTGGATAGTCTCCAGTATCTGACTAATCTTGTGGCTAATAAGAACAGCAGCGATCGTGTTCGCGTAATTATCGATGTTGAGGATTATCGTGACCGTCGTATTGAAACCTTGAACAGACTGGCTTCACGTCTTGCTGACAAGGTAAAACGTACTGGTGAGCGTGTGGCTTTAGAGCCCATGAATCCCCATGAACGTAAAATCATCCACATGGCTTTACAGGGTGACCGTCGCGTTACTACCTTGAGTGAGGGTGATGAACCTTATCGTCATGTAGTAATCGAACTGAAAAAATAAGATTTTCTAAACCCAGTAATTTGTTTTACTGGGTTTATTTTTTAGAAGGGAGAATTTTTATGGCAGAGGATACAATTAGTGCTGTCATTACAGCATTAGGAGAAGGTGCCGTCGGTATTATCCGTATCAGTGGCGAGCAGGCTCTGGCAGTGGGGGAGAAGCTCTTTAAGGCTGCTTCAGGGAAAACTTTGGCAGAATATCCTGTTAATACCTTGGCCTATGGCAATGTTTACGATTTAGATGGCAGCCTTGTGGATGAGGTTTTAGCTGTATATATGCGTGGTCCCCGCTCCTATACTGCAGAGGACGTAGTAGAAATTCAGTGTCACGGCGGTATTGAATCTCTGCGTAAAATTCTTTCTCTTACCTATAAGGCTGGTGCTCGTCCGGCAGAGCCTGGTGAATTTACTAAGCGTGCCTTTCTGAACGGTCGAATTGATTTGACTCAGGCTGAGGCCGTTATGGATATTATTAAGTCTCGTAGTGAGGCAAGCCTGAAGCTGGCAGTTCGTCAACAAAAGGGACAGCTGGCACAGGTTTTACGTACTTTGCGTAAGGGCCTTGTTGATGTAGTAGTAAATTTAGAGGCTGTTATTGATTATCCTGAGGAGGATATTGAGGATTTGACATATTCTCATGTTCAGGAAAGCCTTACAACTGCTGTTGTAGGCATCGAAAAGCTTCTCAGCAATGCTCATACAGGAAAAATTCTCAGAGAAGGATTAAAGACTGCTATTGTGGGACGTCCCAATGTTGGCAAATCTAGTTTGCTCAATGCTCTTCTGCGTGAGGAAAGAGCTATTGTTTCCCAATATGCTGGTACTACACGAGACGTTATTGAGGAGCAGCTGCTTTTAGATGGTGTTCCGCTAGTATTGGCAGATACAGCAGGTATACGTAGTACTGATGATTTTGTGGAAAAGATTGGCGTAGAAAAAAGCCGTCAGCTTTTGCAGGAGGCGGAGCTGGTTATCTGCGTTATTGACGGCAGTATGGGTTTGACTGCCGAGGATGAGGAAATTTTGCAGTCCGCTGCAGGTAAACCTTGTGTTATAATAGTAAATAAGAGCGATTTGGCTCAGAATATAGAATTAGCGTCCCTTAAGGAACGCTTCGGTGCAGATAAGGTAATGACTTTATCTGCCAAGACATTGGATGGTGTTGAGGCCTTTACTGCTTGGCTGAAAAACTATGTATACGGCAGTGAAGGTACACTTGGCGATGGTGTATACGTACAGAATGCACGTCATGAGCAGCTGCTGCGTGAGGCATTAGGATTTCTTCAGGATGCAGGATCTGCAGCAGAAAATTGTCTGCCCTATGACTGCGTAGTGATTGATGTACGTAATGCTATTGACTTATTAGGTGAGATTACTGGTGATGCGGTACAGGATGAAATTATTAATGAAATCTTCTCCCGTTTCTGTATTGGTAAGTAAGCTCTCCCTTAACTTTAATAGAGAATAGAGATAAGAAAATGGGATTTATAACTGATAGCTTTGATGTAATTGTAATAGGTGCTGGTCATGCTGGTGTGGAGGCTGCTCTGGCTGCAGCCAGACTAGGTGGTAAAACCTTACTGGCGACACTTTCCTTGGATAATTTGGCTTTGATGCCATGCAACCCTTCCATTGGTGGTCCTGCTAAAGGTCATCTTGTACGCGAGATTGATGCTATGGGTGGTCAGATGGGTTTAAGTGCTGACCAGGCTTGTATTCAGATGCGTCTTCTAAATACTGGTAAGGGTTATGCTGTACATGCTTTGCGTGGACAGGAGGATAAGTCCTATTACCATGTTTTAATGAAAAAAATTGTAGAAAATCAAGAGAATCTTGAACTTAAGCAGCTTATGATTGATAAGCTGCTGATTGAGAATGGTGAAATAGTAGGCGTAGAGGCAGAAACAGGAGAGATTTTTGAGGGTAAGTGTGTTATTTTAGCTACAGGTACTTATCTGCGTGGTCGTATTGTTTATGGCCAGTTGAACTATGTTTGTGGTCCTAATGGTCTGCGTAGTGCAGAAAAGCTTTCTGCTTCTTTACAGGAGGCTGGCGTAGAGCTGATGCGCTTCAAGACTGGTACTCCTGCACGTCTTGATTCCCGTAGTCTTGACTATAGTAAGATGGAGCCTCAATATGGTGACGAGCAGGTACGTAATTTTTCTTTTATCAGTGATATTGCAACAAGAAAACAGGTACCGTGCTATTTAACATACACCAACGAGGATACTCATAAAATTATTCGCGATAATCTTCACCTTTCCGGTATGTTTAATGGTTTAGTAGAGGGCGTTGGTCCTAGATATTGTCCTTCTATTGAGGCTAAGCTGGTACGCTTTGCCAACAAGGATCGTCACCAGCTATTTATAGAGCCGGAAGGTCTGAATACTAATGAGGTGTATGTGCAAGGTATGAGCTCATCTCTTCCTGCACATATACAGCTCCAGTTTATGCAGACTATTCCTGGTCTTGAGCATTGCAAAATGATGCGTGCCGGCTACGCTATTGATTATGATTGTCTTAATCCTCTGCAGCTTAAGCCTTCTTTGGAGCATAAAGCAATCAGTGGTCTTTTTAGTGCTGGCCAATCCAACGGTACCAGTGGCTACGAGGAGGCTGCAGCCCAGGGTATGATGGCCGGTATTAATGCTATGCGTAAGATTAATGGTCAGGAGCCTGTAGTTTTGCGTCGTGATGAGGCATATATTGGCGTACTTATTGATGACCTGGTTACTAAGGGTACCAATGAGCCCTATCGCATGATGACCTCCAGAGCAGAATATCGTTTGCTGCTGCGTCAGGATAATGCAGATCTGCGTCTGACTCAAAAGGGCAGGGACATTGGTCTTGTAGACGATTATCGTTACGAGCGTTTTACCTCTAAGCGTTCTGATTTGGAAAGAGCTATTGCAGTTCTTAGCAAGCATACTATAGCTCCCAATGATGAAAATAATGCTAAGCTTATTGCTATGGGGACAACTCCTTTGCGCAGCGGTACTAACATGCTGGAGCTGTTGCGTCGCAAGGAAATTAACTACAATAAGCTTGTTGATGCTTTTGGATTAGAAGCTTTGTCAGAACAGGTTGCTGAGCAGGTAGAGGTGCATGCTAAATACGAAGGCTATATTGTTAAGCAGCGTCAAGAAGTTGAGCGTGCTCTTAAATTAGAAAATAAACGTATTCCTATGGATGTGGACTACCACGCTATTAAGGAGCTTTCTACTGAGGCAGCAGAAAAGCTTGATAAGGTTCGTCCTACATCAATAGGTCAGGCATCTCGTATCAGTGGTGTTTCTCCTGCTGACGTAAATGTCCTGATGATTGCTTTAGAGCTAAAGAGGCGAAAGGAGCAGGATTAATGACCTTTGCAGAAATTTTGCAGGCTAAGGGTGCTGAAGCTGGTTTTACTTTTACAGAGGAACAGCTAGAGCAGTTTACCCGTTATTATGAAATGCTTGTGGAAACAAACAAGGTAATGAATCTTACCGCTATTACGGAGCCGGAGGATGTTGCTGTTAAGCATATGATAGACAGTCTTTTGGCCTATGATAAATCCTTTGATGGAAAGACTTTGGCAGATGTAGGGACTGGAGCTGGCTTTCCCGGTGTTCCCTTAAAAATATACTGTCCTAGCCTTAGAGTGACATTAATTGACTCTTTAGGCAAACGTTTAAAGTTTTTGGAAAATGTTATTGCTGAGTTAGGCTTGAAGGGCATCCGTTGTGTGCACCTGCGTGCTGAGGATGCAGGTCGAAATAAGCAGCATAGAGAGCAGTATGAAATTGTTACTGCTCGTGCTGTTGCCAGACTCAGCGTTTTAGCTGAATATACTTTGCCTTTAGTAAAAAAGGGTGGCCAGCTTGTTGCTCTTAAAGGAAGCAAATATGCTGAAGAAATTGCTGAGGGTGAAGAGGCTGTTAAAATTTTAGGCGGACGCATTCGCAGTGCTGAACCTGTAAAGCTGCCTGGTCTTGATGATGGTCGTGCCATTATACGTGTGGATAAGCTCAAGGCAACACCTATGACCTATCCTCGCAAGGCGGGCACTCCGGAGAAGCAGCCTTTGGGCGTTAAATAGGGAGGAATAGTATGTTAATTGATGATGGCTTTTCTGTTCTTGATGCTGATTTCAGCAATTTAAATCAACAAACTGTACAGAATGGACCTGTAAACGAGGTTAAGGTAGTAAAAATACCTACTAATCAAATTTTTCCAAATCCCTATCAGCCTCGTAAAACTTTTAGTGATGAATCCTTAGCTGATTTATGTGCTTCTATTAAGGAGTACGGCGTACTTCAGCCTTTGCTAGTTTCTCCTTCTGATGATGGACGTTATATGCTGATTGCAGGTGAACGTCGCCTGAGAGCTTCCAGAATGGCCAATTTATCCGAAGTACCAGTTATTATTAGTGATTATACTTCTCAGCAAATTGCTGAAATTGCTTTAATTGAAAATCTGCAGCGTGAGGACTTGCATTTTCTGGAAGAAGCAGACGGCTATGAGCAGCTCATGAATGAATTCCATCTCACTCAGGAGGCTATGGCTGCAAGAGTGGGCAAGAAGCAGTCTACTATTGCTAATAAGCTTCGTTTGCTGAGATTAACAGGACCTGTTCGTAAGGTTTTAGTTGATGCAGGACTTTCAGAGCGTCACGCTCGTGCTTTACTTAAGCTTGAGGACGAGACTAAGCGTTTAGAGGTTTTGGCTGTAGTTGTTGAAAAGGGTTTCAGTGTTCGCCAAACAGAAGAGTATATTGCTAAACTTTTGGATGCAGGAGAAAAGGAAAAAGAAAAGAAGCGTCGTCTTGTTATTGTTAATGATGTACGTATTTATCTGAACAGCATTAAGCAGGTGGTAAATTCCATTAAGGATGTTGGTATTCCAGTTAATATGGAGCAAACCATAGAGGGTGACGAGGTTATTATTAGCCTGCGTATCAAAAATCAAAAGAAGCCTAAACAGGGATTGGGAAAACCGCTTTTCTAAATCAGTAATGTAAATAGCTTACCCCGATGTTTCACGTGAAACATCGGGGATTTTTATTAGAAGCAGGTAAAATGTTTCACGTGAAACATAGATGTTGATGAAAAATCAACACAAGCGATGAAAATTGTGGTAGAATAGTTAGTGACATTTTTAATATTAGTAGGGATATTAAATTTAAAATATCATTATAAAGAGAGGTGCAGCAGATGGTAAAGGTAATTGCAATTGCCAACCAAAAGGGTGGCGTAGGCAAAACAACGACGGCAGTAAACCTTGCTGCCTGTTTAGCGGCCTTGGACCGCAAGGTTTTATTGGTAGACAGTGACCCTCAGGGTAATGCTACCAGTGGTCTTGGCTTTGATAAGAGAGATATTAAGCAATGTATCTATGATACGCTGATTAATGATGTCTCCATGCAGGATGTTATTAAGCATACTGCCTATAAGAATCTTGATGTTGTACCAGCTACTATCCAATTGGCAGGTGCAGAAATTGAGCTTGTTTCCCTCATGAACAGAGAGGGCAGAATGAAAAATAGCTTGGAGAGGGTAAAACATAATTATGATTATGTAATTATTGACTGTCCTCCTTCTTTAGGTCTGTTGACTATTAATGCTTTAACAGCAGCTTCTTCTGTAATTATTCCTATTCAGTGCGAATTTTATGCTTTAGAGGGTGTTACCATGCTGATGAACACTATTCAACTGGTACAGAGAAACCTAAATCCTGCATTAAAGCTGGAAGGCGTGCTGATGACTATGTTTGATAGTCGTACAAATTTATCTACAGAGGTTGTTGAAGAGGTTAAAAAGTACTTTAAAACCAAGATGTATCAGACCATTATTCCCAGAAATGTACGTTTAAGTGAGGCACCTAGCCATGGACAGCCTGTAATTGATTATGACAGCAAATCCAAGGGTGCTATGGTATATATGGAGCTGGCACAAGAGGTGGTAGGAGATGAGTAAAAAGGGTGGCTTAGGCAAGGGCTTAGGAGCAATCTTTGTTGAAAATTCTAGTACTAATGTAGAAAGTGAAATTGCTCAGGAGCAGGAGCAGCAGCAACAGGAAATTTCTGTAAAAATAATATCTGCTAACCCGTATCAACCGCGTCAGTTTTTTAGCGAAGAAAAGCTAGAAGAGCTGGCTGCTTCCATTAAGGAGTATGGAATTGTTCAGCCACTGGTTGTACGTAAAAAGGGTAAGGGCTATGAGCTGGTAGCAGGTGAGCGTCGTCTGCGTGCTGCTAAATTAGCTGGCTTGGAAAATGTTCCCGTAATTATTAAGGAATATGATGACGATAAGATGATGGAAATTGCGTTGATTGAAAATATTCAGCGTCATGACCTGAATCCTATTGAAGAAGCTCATGGACTGCGTCGTCTGATGGTAGAATTCAAACTGACGCAGGAACAGGCTGCAGAAAAGGTTGGACGCAGCCGCGTAGCTGTAACTAATATTCTGCGTCTTTTGAATTTGCCTGAGGAAATTCAAAATTATATTATTGATGGTACCTTGAATATGGGACAAGCCAAGCAGCTTTTAGGTCTGCCTAAGGAAGAGCAGCAGCTGGAGGTTGCTAAGGCTATTATTGAAAATGGCTGGAGCTCCCGTATGACCGAAGAGGTTGTACGTCAATTAAAAGAAGGCAAGCAGATTAAAATTATACGTGAAATTGTAGAAGAACTTGCTGATAAGAAAAAGACGAAGAAGGAAAACAAGCCTCAAACAGAGCAGGATGTATTCTACCATGATTTTGAGACAAGATTAATAGAGCTTTTAGGTACTAAGGTTAAGGTAATGCCTAAGAACAAAGGAAATAATCACGGTGGAACTATTCAGATTGAATATTATTCACCGGAAGATTTAGAGAGAATATATGAAGCTCTGCAGCCTAGCAATAATGAAGCAGCAGAAAGCTCTGGGCCTAAAAGATTGCATGTATAAATAGGGGAGCGACACTTTTATGTCTGGTTTAGGGACATTAGTGAATAGTGGAGCTATCGTTCTGGGTTCACTGATTGGATTATTATTTAAGAGGGGGCTGCCAGAAAAATGGCAGCAGACTATGATGAGCTCCATTGCACTTTGCATAGTAATTATAGGCGTGCAAATGGCTATGAAAACAGGCAATATCATCATAGTTATTATTAGTCTAGTAATTGGTTCGATTATCGGCGAAATTGTTGATATTGAAGAGCGTATGAACAAGCTGGGAACCTTTCTTGGACAGAGGCTTGCTAAAGGAAACAGCTCTGTTGCAGGTCAAATTGCAGAAGGCTTCGTTAACTCATCCATACTATTTTGTACAGGTGCTATGGCTATTGTAGGAAGCATTCAAGATGGTTTGGCAGGAGATTGTTCAACTTTATTTGCTAAGGCTACGTTGGACGGTATTATTGCTCTTATTCTGACTGCTAATGTTGGTGTCGGCGTAATGCTGTCAGCAATAAGTGTTGGCTTTTATCAAGGAAGCATAACGCTTCTAGCAGGTGTAGTTGAGCCCTATATAACAGAGCTGATTCTGCAGGAGGTTACAGCTTCCGGCGGAGTGATGATTATGGCCATAGGTCTGAATATGCTGCGGATTACGAAAATACGCATAGGAAATATGCTGCCTGGCATGCTGGTAGCAGCTGCTTTGGCAGGCAACTTTATGTAATGAGGGGATGTAAAAATGGCACAGCTCAATGGAGCATTGTTAAATAATTTGGCGGCGGTTGTGGGTGCGTTAAGCGTACTGCTGCTCGTAGCATTGGTTTTATTAATGAAAGCTCAAAGTAAGCTTAATACATTGCAAAAAAAATACGATTTCTTTACTCAAGGTGAAGAAGTTAATATTGATCATGTGCTGACAAGCACATTAAATGAGCTGTCAGCCACTAAAGCAGAGCTTCAACAACTGCAGGAAAAACACCGTCAGCTGCGTGAGCAGGTAAGTGGCTGTCTGCAGATTGTCAAAATGAACCGCTATGATGCTTTTGATGCAATGGGTGGTAAAATGAGCTATTCACTGCTTTTGGCCGATGAAAAGAAAAATGGTGTTATTCTGACCAGTATTTACGGCAGGGACGATAGTCGTTGCTATGCTAAAGATGTAAAAGAAGGAAAATCTGAATATACACTAGCTGAGGAAGAGGAAACATTGTTGTAAATGATACTTAAGGCACTAGGAACAGGAATTGTTCTTAGTGCCTTTTATCTACTTTAGTTAGGAGATTGTTTATGGTTACTTATAGCTTGAAAAATATTATGATTTTTGTAATATTATCACAGTAAATAGCATAAGAGTAATCATAAAAAGATACTGAAAAAAATAGCATTATCATGGCATTTATACCGTGATAATGCTATTTTGCGTTTATAAGCCCATAGAGAGACGTAATGAGAAAATAGGATAGATTGCATAGGCAATAAAGAAAAATACGCTTAGAAACGAATATAAGAGATGATAAAAAGGGATAATTGTCAGAAAATTTAGAAAAGTATTCTCGAAATCTATCTTATAAAAATTACTTTTCGGCTTATGTTACTGTCCTTCAAACAGTCTTAAAAGAATGAACATAGACATACCGAATATCAGGTATCTAAACCACATGCGAGGAAATACAAAGCCATTGGCATCAATGGAATAGGTTCCGCTTATACGTGCTCTAACAGCATAGGATTCCAGAGCGGAAATTATCAGCAGCATACAGCCCTGCTGCCACAGATTATCATCAAATATAAGCCAGATACAGTAGAAAAGGAAAAGAAAATCTCCAATCAAATACATAAAATAGATAAGGGTATGATTGTCGATAATAACTACCTTTTTGATTTTATCCTGTTTACGCTGCTCACGGATAAGCTTTGTCAGGCTTTGAACAAAGAAGGCTATTTCTGCAGCATTAATAAAATGAAACATTTTAACGAAAATAAAGAAAAGTGCAATGTAATCCATAAATTAACCTCTTAATAAAATACTAGAAACTATTATACACTAACTGGGTGAATACTTCCATAGTGGAAATCACATATTTAAGTACATATATAAAACACAAAAGTCTTATAATTATGCACACAAAAATAGAAAGTATTAAAAATGTATCAATTTAGAGTATATGTAACAAAAAATAATGACTTAATTGAAAAATGCGTTGACAAAAGTATGATACCACAGATATAATGAGACACATAAGTTATGAGGTTGCGTAGATAATAGATGAGCAAACCTGGTGACATATGTATTTGTTAAAGGGAAAGAGGTAATAATTATGAAATCATGGAAAAAAGTTGCTACTGCAGCTCTCTCAGCAATGGTATTAGCTTCTGTAATGTCTGGTTGTGGCGGAGATAAAAAGAATGATGCTGCTGCAGGCGATACCATTAAGGTTGGTGCTTCCTTTGAATTAACCGGTAATGTTGCTAACTACGGTAAAGCAATTCTCTCTGGTGCTAAAATGGCTATTGACGAGGTTAATGAAAAGGGTGGCGTAAATGGTAAAAAATTAACTTTAGTTGAAAGTGACAATAAATCCGAGCCTTCCGAATCTGGTAACTCTGTAACTAAGCTTGTTACTCAGGATAAGGTTGTTGCTATTATCGGTCCTGCAACCAGCGGCTGCGTAGCTGCAAGTGCTCCTATTACTACTGCCAATAAGGTTCCCCAAATTGCTCCTAGTGCTACTGCACCAGCAATTACTATGGATAATGGCAAAGTAAGAGATTATATGTTCCGTGCTTGCTTTATCGATCCGTTCCAAGGTCAGGTAATGGCACAATTTGCGGATAATACTTTGAAGGTTAAAAATGTAGCTATCCTTTATGATTCCTCCAGTGATTATTCTAAAGGTCTGGCAGACGTATTCCAAAAAACTTTGGAAAGCAAAGGTGGCGCAGTTGTTGCTAAGGAAGCCTTTCTTTCTAAGGACCTGGACTTCAAAGCTGCTTTGACCAAGATTAAAGCTACTAATCCAGAGGCAATTTATGTGCCCGGCTACTATGAAGAGGTTTCAAAAATCATTAAACAGGCTCGTGAAATCGGCATTAATGTTCCGCTGCTGGGCAGTGACGGTTGGGAAAGCCCCAAACTGGCTGAAATCGCTGGCAAGGACGCTCTTCATGACTGCTACTATGTAAGTGCTTTCTCTGCACAGGACCAAGATCCTTCTGTACAGAAATTTATCAAAGACTACAAGGCTAAATATCAAAAAGATCCTGATATCTTCGCAATGCAGGGCTACAATGCAGGTTTAGTTCTGGCTGATGCACTGAAACGTTCCAATAATGCAACTGGTGAAAAACTGGCTAAGGCTATTGCAGAAACCAAGGATCTTCCCATTGCAAGCGGTAAGCTGACATATGATGCTAACCATAACCCGATTATGAGTGCATTGATTATTTCTCTGGATGGCGGCACTGCTAACCTGAAGGAAAAAATTAGCCTGTAAGTTAGGCTAGAAAATAGACAATAGAATAGCTTGTATTCAACAATAAAATCTTCTCAGAGGTTTATTTAGTTATTATTGGGGGTGCTTAATTTAGCGCCCCTATAATATATATTTTTTTTGAGGGGGAATAAACCATGAAAAGAGTGATTAAGTTGTTATCGACTGCATCAGCAGGTGTCCTAATGATGGGTGCTTTGGCTGGTTGTGGTGGAAGCTCTGACTCCGGAAGTGCAAAAGATATAAAAATAGGCGCTAATCTGGAGATGTCTGGCGGTAGTGCTTCTTTTGGCATTTCCTCCAAGAATGGCATTGACCTAGCTCTAAAAAAGATAAATGAGAAGGGCGTTCTTGGTGGTAAAAAGATGGCTGTGGTAGTAGCAGATAATAAATCTGAGGCTGCAGAGTCTACTAACGCTATGCAGAAGCTGATTTCTCAGGATAAGGTTGTAGCTGTAATTGGTCCTAATCTTTCTTCTGGAGCAATTGCTTCTGGTGCGATTAATAATAGCATGAAGGTTTTAGCAATTACTCCAATGGGTACTAATCCTGATGTAACGGTTGATCCACAGACTAACAAGACTAGAGACTATAGCTTCCGCGCCTGCTTTATTGACCCATTCCAAGGAACAGTGATGGCAAATTACGTTGCCAAGGAAATGGGAGTTAAAAGAGCTGCTGTCTATATTGACAATACCAGTGATTACTCCAAGGGGTTGGCAAAGTTCTTTATTGAAAACTTTGTTAAGAATGGCGGCGAGATTGTAGCTGAAGAGGCCTTTCTGCAAAAGGACACTGACTTCAAAGCAACTCTGACCAAAATCAAAGTTACAAAACCCGACTTTATCTATGTTCCTGGTTATTATCAGGAGGTAGGTTTGATCGTTAAACAGGCCCGTGAAATTGGTATTACTGTTCCAATGGCAGGTGGTGATGGCTGGGATAGCGCTAAGCTTCCGAAAATTGCTGGCAAGGATGCCTTGAATAATACCTTCTTTACAAATCTTTATTCACCATCTGATGATTCTGAGATGAATAAGAGCTTTGTGGCAGAATACGAAAAGACATATGGCTCTAAGCCTGATGTTTTTGCGGCATTATCCTATGATTCAGTACTACTCATTGCTAAATCCATTGAGGCTTCTCAATCTTCAGATCCTGCTAAGATTGGAGAGGCTATGGCTAAGATCAAAGATTTTGCAGGCGTCTCCGGTGGTGTAACCTTTAATGAGCAGCACAATCCTGTAAAAAGTGCTGTAATTATTGAGTACAAGGATGGATTGCCTACTTTTAAAACAAAAGTGAATCCTTAAACTGTTCCACAAGTATTTAATCAACATCGATGAGGCTGTTGTTTACTGGCAACAGCCTCTTTCTATCAAAAATTAGATTCCTTAAAAAGTTAGAGGAGGAAAACCATATGGATACCTTTTTGCATCAGTTTTTTCAGCAGCTGATCAATGGTGTATCTCTCGGCAGTATCTACGCATTGATTGCCTTGGGCTATACTATGATTTATGGCATTATTAAGCTGATAAACTTCGCCCATGGTGATATTTATATGTTGGGCGCGTATTTTGGCTTCTTTGCTATTACCCAGCTGGGCTGGTCCTTTATACCATCTATTCTTTTTGCAATGGCAGGCGCTGCTGTTGCCGGTATTATTATTGAACGTATTGCATATCGCCCTATGCGTAATGCTCCTAGAATTGCAATTTTGATTACCGCAATCGGCGTGTCCTTCTTCTTGGAGTACAGCATGATTCTGCTGGTTTCTCCGCAGCCCAGAACATTCCCGGCTGTATTTTCCGCTACTGTGTACAATATTGGTCCTTTGGTTGCTAATAGCCAGCAGCTGGTAATTTTGCTGAGCGCAATCATACTGATGGCAGTGCTGACCTATATTGTAAATAAGACTAAGGCAGGCAAAGCAATGCGTGCCGTTTCCTATGATGCTGATGCAGCAAGACTGATGGGCATTAATATTGACCGTGTAATTTCTACTACCTTCGCGCTTGGCAGTGCTTTGGCTGCTGCTGGCGGCGTTTTGGTAGGCGTTTATTATAACTCTATTGATCCCTTGATGGGCATGATGCCTGGTCTGAAGGCTTTCGTAGCTGCTGTACTTGGTGGTATTGGTATCATTCCTGGTGCTATGATTGGCGGTATTATCCTTGGTGTAGTAGAAGCTATGGTAAGTGGCTTCTTCTCTTCAACATTCCGTGATGCAGCCGCCTTTGGCATTTTGATTTTGATTCTTCTCTACAAGCCCGCAGGCCTGTTAGGCAAGAACGTACGTGAGAAAGTGTAGGTGAGTGACATATGAATCCGATTCGTAAATTTGATTTAAAAGCACTTGCCGCATGTATAGCAGTCTTTGCCATTGTTCAGGGATTGCTTTTTACAGAAATTATTGGTCCTTTTTGGGAGCTGAACCTTATCCTGATATGTATCAATATTATTCTTGCAGTCAGCTTGAACCTTATTAATGGCTATACAGGTCAGTTCTCCATAGGTCATGCCGGTTTTATGGCTGTAGGTGCCTATACAAGTGCTATAATTACTGTCAAGCTCGGCATGCCATTTGAGTTGGGTTTGGTAGTAGCTACTGTATGTGCTGGTTTTTTAGGCTTCCTTATCGGTTTGCCAACCCTGCGCCTTGATGGTGACTATCTTGCTATTGCTACCCTTGGTTTAGGCGAAATTATTCGTATCTGCATCCTCAATATTGATTATGTAGGCGGTGCCTCTGGTTTGATGGGTATTCCTCGTATGACTAATTTTGCGTATACCTTCTGGATTATGATAGGTATTATTTTCTTTATTAAGAACTTTAAAAATTCTGCTCATGGACGCTGCTGTTTGGCTATTCGTGAGAACGAAATTGCAGCTGATACTATGGGTATCAATACTACTAAGTACAAGGTAATGGCCTTTACTCTGGGTGCAAGCTTTGCTGGTACTGCTGGCGCATTGTTCAGCCATTACTTTTTCCTGGCTCACCCTGCTTCCTTTACATTCATGCGTTCCTTTGATATTCTGACCATGGTTGTATTGGGTGGCTTGGGTTCTATGACAGGTGCTATTACAGGTGCTACACTGCTGACATTTATCAGTGCTTATTTGTCCGACTATCCTGAATGGCGTATGGTTATCTATTCTGTAACCATGATTGTGCTGATGCTGCATCGTCCGCAGGGACTGTTTGGCAATGAAGAATTAAGTCGTAAAATGTTTAAATTAGGAGGTAAGAACGATGGCAGAGCTGCTTAAGGTTGACAATGTATCCATGATTTTCGGCGGCCTGCGCGCTGTTTCTAATCTTTCACTCTATATTGATGAAGGGGAGCTGATTGGACTTATCGGACCTAATGGTGCAGGCAAAACTACAGCCTTTAATATGATTACCGGTGTTTATACTCCTAGCGAAGGCTCCATTTACTTTAATGGGAAAAAGAGCAGCGGTAAAAAATCATATCAGGTAACTCAGATGGGTATGGCCCGTACCTTCCAAAATATTCGCCTGTTTTCTGAGCTGAGCGTTATTGATAATGTAAAAATTGCTTATAATATGCATGTTACCTATAATCTGATGGATGCCATTGTACGTGATGGCAAATATCTCAGTGAAGAAGAGTATATTACTCAAAAGGCTTTTGATCTTTTAAAAATTTTCCATCTGGAGGGTGAAGCCAATGAAAAGGCTAAAAACCTTCCCTATGGCAAGCAGCGCCGCTTAGAAATTGCTCGTGCTTTGGCAACTGAGCCTAAGCTGCTACTTTTAGACGAACCGGCAGCAGGTATGAATCCTCAGGAAACACAGGAGCTTATGGAGATGATTCGCTGGATTCGCCAAAAATTTGACCTGTCCATTCTCTTGATTGAGCATGATATGGGCCTGGTTATGGGTGTGTGTGAACGCATTTATGTTTTGGAATATGGTATGTTGATTGCTGAAGGAACTCCTGATGAGATTAAGAGCAATAGACGCGTTATTGAAGCATATCTGGGTGAGGAGGTAATCAACTAATGTTAAGAGTTGAAGATATTAATGTCTATTACGGCGCTATTCACGCTATTAAAGGCATCAGCCTCGATGTACCCGCTGGCGAGATTGTAGCGCTCATTGGTTCCAATGGTGCAGGCAAGTCCACAACACTGCGTACTATTTCTGGACTGATGAAGCCTAAAACAGGTAAAATCCTTTACGAAGGCAATGATATTGCAGGTGTTCCTGCTCACAAAATAGTTGGTATGGGTCTGTGTCAGGTTCCTGAAGGACGTCATGTTTTTGCTAATATGACTGTTATGGAAAATCTGGAGCTGGGAGCATATCTGCGTAATGATAATGATGGTATTGTAAAGGATCTGGAAGGAGTTTTCCAAAAATTTCCCCGTCTTTTAGAGCGCAAAAATCAGATTTCTGGTACCTTATCAGGTGGTGAGCAGCAGATGCTTGCTATGGGCAGAGCACTTATGAGTCGCCCTAAGCTTTTGCTTTTAGATGAACCTTCCATGGGTCTTGCCCCCTTGTTAGTTAAGGAAATTTTTAATATAATAAAAGAGATCAATGAGAGCGGAACAACAATTCTTCTCGTTGAGCAAAATGCAAATATGGCTCTGTCCATTGCTGACAAGGCCTATGTTTTGGAAACAGGCCGCATTACCCTGAGCGGTACTGCTAAGGAGCTGGCAAGCAGCGAGGCGGTACGTAAGGCATATTTAGGTGGCTAATTAAGGAGGTCGCTTTATGTTAGTTAAGGATTTTATGACTGTAGACGTTGTTACCGTCCGCGAAGATCAATCCATGCTGGAAGCAAGAGAGCTGATGCGCGGCAAAAATTTGCTGAGCATTCCTGTTGTTGACGACATTAAGAGAGTACGCGGTATAATTACCATTGATGATATAGGCAGAGCATCTCCTAGCGAAGGCAGCACCCTGTCCCGCTACGAAGCTAACTATCTGCTGGGACGTTTAAAAGTTCGTGATATTATGAGTCACAATGTGGTAAGCGTCAGCGAAGATGATACTATTGAGTTCATTGCTTATAGAATGTACAAAACAAACTATAATGCACTGCCAGTTGTTGATGCAGAAAATAAGTTATGTGGCATTATCTCCAAGAGCGATTTGTTCCGTGCATTCGTAGAAATTATGGGCATGAACCGTACCTCTACCCGTATTACTATTGATGTAAAGGATAAGGTAGGCGTTGTAGCTGAAATTTCTAAGCTGTTCAAGGATAATGATATTAATATTATCTCAATTGCTTCCAGACAGGATTCTGAAACTGGCGCTTATGAAGTAATTATTCGTGCAGATTTATCCGAATGTGGTATGGGTATCATTGAACAAATTCGTGAAGCTGGCTACGAAGTTGCTGACATTATGACATTTGAAGGTATTAATAAATGATTCAGCCTAATGAGGTTATCCATGTTGGAGATGTTGTACGCATGAAAAAGGCTCATCCTTGTGGCAGCTGTGAATGGGAGATTACACGTACAGGCATGGATTTTGGTATGAAATGCTGTGGCTGCGGTCACTTTGTAATGCTGCCCCGTGTAAAGTTTATGAAGGCCTGCAAGGCTGTAGTAAAAAGGGCAGAGTTAACTGAAGAATAAAACAAACATAATAATATCGCTTTCCTTAGCCCCCTAGGCAGGACGTGAGCTGAAACACGTCTAGCTCTGGGGGTTTCTTTTATGTGTAGCTATCATGGGTTATTAAGTAAGGCTGTATGGTTCAAGAATTTCAGCTCTTACAAATCATAAAGTCTAGGCTTGGTGATTGAGTTACAGACAGATAATGTTCTTAGCTGTATAATAAAATAAAAGAATGAACTAATGATGCCTAGTCACAATACAGGACTGGAGCATACCTGGTCTGGCTTATGATATGACGTCAAAGTATTATTTTGCATTTGGAGGTAAGAATATGAAATATGTAGTGATGGTGTTAGTTGTTATTGGTCTTGCTATGAGCTTTATGAGTCGTGGAGATAGTAAAGGCTTAGTAAGCTATGAGAAGCTGCAGCAGAAGCTTACTGACAAGGCTCCGATTGTGCTGTTGGATGTGCGTACTCAGGAGGAATTCAATAATGGACATATTCCTGGAGCGTTGCTGCTGCCTTATGATGAAATAGACCAAAAGGCTGCGCAGCTGCTGCCAGAAAAAGAAAAGGAAATCATTATCTACTGCCGCAGCGGACGCCGCAGTGCTATTGCTAAGGACAGCCTGGAAGCTTTAGAATATACCAATGTTAAGGACTTTGGTGGAATGAACCGTTGGCAGGGACAAGTAGAGAAGTAATAAGTATTGCTTTAAAAGCTTTATATGTTGGAAAAACGGTCTTTAAAATTAGTCTGATGCTATTTTTAAAGGCCGTTTTATTTGTAAAATTTTCAAAGCAAGAAACCGGCCTGACCATTAACGGTACAAGCCGGCTCTTGAAGAAAAGGTTGGTTTGTTGAAGCTGTGCCTTGTACAGCTTCAGTTGTGAAAGAGATGAGATTGTGGTTTTGTTGTATACATTATAGCCTATACTGGAGCAGATTACCCCACACATATGATCATTTTGGGTGGGAAATAGTGACAAATAATCATTTCCCAGGAAATAATTCAATATTGTCTAGGTTTCAGGATTATGGTATTTTTTCTCTAAGCGGATAAACTGTACAGCTTCCTTACGAGATTTGAGACCTAGCTTACTATAAATGTTTTTGTTATGGTATTTAAGTGTATTTTCAGTAATGCCAAGCTGCTGAGCCATTTCCTTAAAGCTCATATCGCTAGGATAAAGCCAAAGTATATCTTTTTCTTTTTTAGTCAGCAGATGAAGATTGTCCAAATAAAACTGAAAGCCATCCCGATTAGAGGCTAGTAGTTTTTCATCAGAAATGTTTTCCAAGGCTGATTTAGCTTCGTTGTAATGGCTAAGAGCAGCTTCTTTTTGCTCGTTAATATTTTTCAGCTTCTCCTCTAGTTCAGATAGCTGAGCCTGCATTTGTGCTTGCAGCTGGTCATAGCTTGACTGTAGCTGCATTTGCTGCTGATGAATAGTCTGTTTGTTCTGCCTTTTGGTAGGATTGCTGAGCAGCGCTGCGTTCCTCCTCATTTACAGTTTCATTATGTATCATAGGGGATATTTTGTACCCACTCTAAGGGTTATTTTGGGGTAGCGATTTTCAGAATTTTTTAGGCAATTTCCCACCCTAATGGCAGTTTTTGGGTGGGGAAGGCAAAAAAAGCAGGATTTTTCTTGTTAAAAAAGTATCTCAGCATAATAAAAAGGACTGCTGTTTTTACTGCAGCAGTCCTTGGTAGGGAAATTTTTATAACAGATATTTTATTTTAAAACCTCATCAATGGATTGTTTAGCCAAAGCTACAGCCTTGTCTAAATCAGCGTCTTCAATATTCAATGGCGGATTAAAGTAAATGACATTGCCTAAGGGGCGGAGCAGCAGGCAATGGGTAAGAGCTTTTTTATAGATTTCGTAGCCTATTCGGAGCTTGCTGTCAAAGCCTGTTTTAGCTTCCTTGTCTGTGACCAGCTCCATCGCGTTTATGAGGCCAATATGACGGATTTCGCCAATGTTTTTGTGGTCGCCGAAGGCTTTAACCAATTCTTCGTTAAAGTATTTGGCTTTAACAGCTGCTTTATCGAGGATTTTTTCCTCTTTCATAATCTTGAGTACCGCTAGACCGCAGCTGCAGGCCAAGGGATTACCACTGTAGGTGTGACTGTGCATAAAGGCCTTGCCCTTGTTGTAGTCATCATAAAAGGCATCGTAAATTTTATCAGTAGTGCAGACAATAGCCATAGGCATATAACCACCAGTAAGCGCCTTACTGATGCACATAATATCAGGAGTAATACCAGCGTGGTCGCAGGCGAACATTTTACCTGTGCGGCCAAAGCCAGTAGCGATTTCGTCGGCAATCAAAAGTACGCCGTACTCATCACACAGATTGCGCAGCTTTTGCAGGTACAGGGGCGGATAAATACGCATGCCAGCGCAGCCTTGAACAATAGGCTCTACAATGATGGCAGCAGTTTCGTGAGCGTGCTTGGCAAAGGCTTCTTCGGCGTGCTTAAAGCATTCACATTGGCAGGTTTCGCGATTCTTTTTGAAGGGACAGCGATAACAGTCCGGAGCTTCAACATGAATATTGTTCATCATCATGGGCTTGTACATTTGGGCGAATAAATCCATACTGCCAACGGATAGGGCGCCGATGGTTTCACCATGATAGCCTTCGCTGAGACACATAAAGCGCTGCTTTTCCGGATGTCCTGTCTGGAGCATGTACTGAAAGGCAATTTTCAGTGCACATTCCACAGAGGAAGAGCCGTTATCAGCAAAATTAAACTTGTTCAGTCCCTTGGGAACAACCTTTGTTAGTTCCTCGGCCAGCTTAATAGCAGGCTCGTGGGTAAAGTTGACAAAAATAACATGCTCTAATTTATCCAGCTGTTCTTTAACAGCGGCGTTGATTTTGGGGTTGCAGTGACCTAAAAGGTTGCACCACCAGCTGCTGATAATGTCAAGATATTCCTTTCCATCAGCTGCGTAGAGATAGGAGCCTTTGGCGTGGTCAACCACGATGGGACGCAGTGTTTCATAATCCTTCATTTGGGAGCAGGGATGCCAAATGTGTGCTAGGTCGCGTTTGGCTAAATCTTCCATATTGTTCATCTTATTCATTCCTTTCAGGGAGTAACTTATTTATATAAAGATGCTAAAAATTCAGGGTCAATATCAAGCTCAGTGCTGTTGGGAGTTACGCAGGCTATAACAGGCACATCGCTAAGCTCCTCTATCATTTTTTTATTATCCTGCTGCATAAAATCATCTGCATCGTAGTTATTGAGTATGATACCGCGGACAGGAATATTATGCTGCTGCAGATAATAGGTCGTTAGGACGCAGGCGTTGATGGAGCCAAGAGCGGCGGTAGAAATAACGAATGTTCCCAAACCTAGCTCCTTAATAATATCCTCCAGCAGTAGATGCTTTTCGTCCCAACGAATGGGGCAAATAATGCCACCGCTGCCTTCCATAGTTACGTAGTCGTATTTTTCTAAGGAAGCCTGGTAATCAGCCCTTATTTTATCCATTTCTACAGGACTGCCTTCGCGGAGAGCTGCTAAATGGGGAGAAACAGCTTCTTTGTAAATGTAGGAAACAAGGTCTGCTGGCTTTGCAGGAATTCCTGCTGTTTTAGCAACGAATTCTGCATCACCTGGAATCATTTCACCGTTTCTGATTTCAGCACCGCTGAGTGCTGCTTTGTAGTAACCAGCGTTCAGACCAGCTTTACGGAGACATTTTACGATAAGACCTGTTACATAGGTTTTTCCAATATCAGTACCTGTGGCAGTAATAAAAATTCCTTGACTCATATTAATCACCTTCTATTTTATTTTCTTAATAAAGGAATAAGCTTTTTGCCTAAAAATGCAGCACCAATGCAGAGAGCAATGTCACCAGGAACTGCTAAAATAAAGCAGTATAGAAAAAGAGGCCACAGTGCAATTGGCTGATTAATAACAAAATTACCTATAATATAGTAGTAAACCATACCGCAGAGATATACGACCATGAGACCTGCAAAGTTGGCTGCAAGAAGCTTTTTCATAGTTGGTTCGCCCTTAGAAAGGATACCAGTAATGCGTGCTCCTAAAGCAAAGCCTATGAGATAGCCAAAGGTAGGCTGAAAGATGTAACCAGGGCCTCCGCCCATAGTAAAGATGGGCAGACCAATAAGACCAAGGGCAATATAGGTCCAGACTGCGGCGCTGCCAAGAGCAGGTCCCAGCAGCAGACCAGCCATAGTAGTGAACAAGAGCTGCAGAGTAAAGGGCAAAACAGGAATAGGAACCTTGATGAAGGCGCCAATAGCAATTAGGGCGGTGAAAAAGGCCATAAAGACTAGATTGCGAGTTTTTTGCTGTGAACGGGAAACAGTAGTATCTAACATGGTAAACCACTCCTCAAATATTAGTTAACAATGATAGTATACTGCGTTAACTAAGTGATGTCAACCTTGTAAAAATAAAGGTTAACCATTTATACAAAAAAGAAACTGAAGGAGAAGAGTAAATTTACTTGTCAAAAGGGGATTGATATGCTATTATGTTAGCGGAAAATCTACTTACGAGCAGCATCGTTTTTAGAGCGAGTTGTATCGAAAACGGCTGATTTTCTAAAATTAACAATCAAGTCAATAATCGCTTGGATCTATTAGACCGGGACGAAGACGCAAAACACAGGATAACTATGCGCATTCCGTCTTGGAGTGCGCTTTTTTATTTGCAGAAATGATTCTGAGATAAAAGCCTCCTGTCCTAATTTCATAGGTATCGTCTCCACAGGTCAGAAGGGAGAAAAATCTGACATGAAGGTTGGTATTATTGGTGGTGGCAAGGTTGGCAGCTGTTTAGCTGAATATTTAAAGGCTGTAGGGCAGCTTGGCGCTATTACAGGTTCCTCTGCTGAGCATAGCAAGGAGCTGGCTGAAAAATTTGCTGTTGCTTACTGTGATAATAACAAATTAGTTGAGCTTAACGATGTAATCTTAATAACAGTTCCAGATAGGAGTATTGGTACAGTTACTCAAGCTATTGCAAAGGAAAATATTTCGCTGCAAAAGAAAATCTTTTTACACTGCAGTGGGTCCCTTGGTCTGGAGCCGTTGGCATGCTTAAAGGATTGTGGTGCGTTTGTGGGTAGCCTTCATCCGTTGCAAAGCTTTGCTGGCGGCGCAGCAGACCTTAAGGGTGTATATATGGCTATTGACGGCGATTCAGCTGCTCTGACAGCAGCAGAGCAGTTAGTGCAGATATTCGGCGGCGTGAGCTTTAGAGTTCCTGCAGCTGAGCGTGCGGCCTATCACGCTGCAGCCTGCATCTGCTCCAATTATGCTGTTACTGTAGAGGCTTTAGCCCAAAAGCTTATGAGTCGTTGGACTGACAGTGATGAGGCTGCCTGGCAGGCACTTCTGCCGCTTTTCAAAGGTACTGCAGCCAATCTTTTAGGAACAAAAAATCCTGGTGCTGTACTTACGGGACCCATTGCTCGTGGCGATGGGGCAACTGTGTCTAAGCATCTGGAGGTAATACCTAAGGAGCTGACCAATGTCTATTGTTCTCTTGGAATGGCAGCAGTCCATCTGGCCTTGACTAATGGCACTATTGACTGGGAAACTAAGCAGCAATTAGAAGAGCTGCTAGGTCAATCGGAGGTAAAAAATGACCGCTAAAAAGGTTACTGTAGCAACTATTAAGGAAATGAAGCAAAAGGGCGAACCCTTTACCATGATTACTGCTTATGACGTAGCTATGAGCCGTAATGTCAATGAAGCAGGGGTGGAAATGATTCTCGTAGGAGATTCTGTAGGCAATGTTATGCTTGGCTATGATTCCACCATTCCTGTAACAATGGACGAAATGATTCATCACACTAAGGCTGTTATGCGCGGCAACAGCACAGCTCTTGTTGTAGGTGATATGCCCTTTATGAGCTATCAGGCCAGCATGGTTGATGCAATGTATAATGCAGCACGATTTTTGAAGGAAACTGGCTGTACTGCTGTTAAGCTGGAGGGTGGCGCAGAGGTTGCTCCTCTTGTAGAAAAGCTTGTAAAGGCAGGTATTCCTGTTTGTGCTCATATTGGTCTTACTCCTCAATCTGTAAATCAGTTGGGAGGATTTAAGGTACAGGGCAAGGATATTGAGGCTGCACAAAAAATGATTGATGATGCTAAAGCCTTGGAGGCTGCTGGTGCCTTTGCCTGCGTGCTGGAATGCGTTCCTGCAGCTTTGGCAGAAAGAGTTACCAAGGAGCTGACTACTATGGCTACCATCGGCATTGGAGCCGGCAATGGCTGCGATGGACAGGTTTTGGTGTGCAACGACCTTTTAGGCGTATCTACTGGCTTCTGCCCTAAATTTGTTAAAAAGTACGCTAATGTTCATGATATTACTGTTGCAGCAGTAAAGGAATATATTGCAGAGGTTAAGAGCCGTCAATTCCCTGCTGTTGAGCATACCTTTAAAATTGACGACAGCGTTTTGGAAAAGCTGTATTAATAGGATAAAAGTGAGGCAATAAAAATGAGATTAATTCATACAGTAGCTGAGCTGCGTGAGGAGATTGCGCTGGCTAAAGCACAGAATTTAACTATAGGTTTAGTTCCTACTATGGGAGCGCTCCATGAGGGCCATGCATCCCTAATTACTGCTGCTAATCGTGAAAATGACTTTGTAGTAGTAAGTGTATTTGTTAACCCTACACAATTTGGTCCTAATGAGGATTTAGATGCTTATCCCCGTACCTTGGAGGCGGATTGCAAGCTGGCGGAGGAAAAGGGTGCTAATGTAGTATTTGCTCCTTCTCCTAAGGAAATGTATCCCAGTGAAGATGATACCTGGGTAGAGGTTACTGGTGATGTTACCAAAGTTCTTTGCGGCCGAACCCGTCCTATTCACTTCCGTGGTGTTACTACTGTTGTAACTAAGCTTTTTAATCTGGCACAGCCAGACAGAGCATATTTTGGTCAAAAAGATGCTCAGCAGGTTGAAGTGCTGAAGCGTATGGTAAAGGACTTATTCTTCCCGCTGGAGCTGCGAGTAATGCCCATTATCCGCGAAAAAGACGGTTTGGCAAAAAGCTCCCGCAATACCTATTTGAATGAAAGCGAGCGTATTGCAGCCTTAGTTCTGAGCCGCAGCCTGAAGGCAGCTAAGGAAATGTATACAGCAGGTGAGCGTGATGCAGAAAAAATTATTGCTGCTGTTACTGAGGGAATCAAGGCTGAGCCTATGAGTAATATTGATTATGTAGAGATTTACGCTCTGCCTGAGCTGAAGCCTATTGCAAATTCCTTAAAGGGCAGTAATCTGCTGGCAGTTGCAGTAAAATTTGGCACTACTCGTTTAATTGATAATGTTGTTTTGGAGGAAGAAGAATAATGCTTTATAATATACACCATGGTAAAATTCATCGTGCAACTGTAACTGAGGCTAATCTGGAATATATGGGCAGCATCACCATCGACAGTGAGCTTTTGGAGCTGTCCGGTATTCTTCCTGGTGAACGTGTACAAATTGTAGATAATAATAATGGTAATCGTCTGGAGACCTATGTAATTGCCGGCGAGCGCGGCAGCGGCGTAATCTGCCTTAATGGCGCTGCAGCCCGCAAGGTTGTTGTTGGCGATACTGTTATTATTATTGCCTATGCAATGATGACTGAGGAAGAAGCAAGAACCTATGAGCCTAAGGTTGTAATGGTAGACAAGAACAATCGTCCCATTAATGTTCGTGGCACTGAACTGCAAAGCGAAGTAGGCTGAGAAGGCTGAAGAGAAACTTTAAAGGCGCATCGCGTAAGCGGTGCGCCTTTTGTGTTGCCTTTTTACAGTACCTTGCCTAAAAGGCTGAGTACGTTTTTATGAGTGATTTTTTCAATGGTTCTGTCACTGATACCTTTTTCAGACAGGTATTCGATAAGGGGAGCATAGCTTTGTACACCAAAGATATTGTAAGGAGGATGGCTGATGCCGTCAAAGTCACTGCCAAAGCCGATATGGTCGTCGTTACCCATCAGGTTCAGCATGTAGTCGATGTGACGGTATACACTGTCAATGCAGGCATCATGGTAATCCTCGTTAAGGAATTGACCAGCAAAGGTTATGCCGATAAGGCCATCGTTTTCGTTAATAGCCAGAATTTGTTTATCGTCCAGATTGCGGGGATGTCCGCAAAGAGCTTTTGCATTGGAATGGGTAGCAATAATAGGCTTACTGCTAGTTTCAATAACATCCCAGAAGCCAGCAGGAGCAATGTGGGAAACGTCTACCAGCATACCCAACTTGTTCATTTCAGCAACAACCTTACGGCCGAAAACGGTAAGACCACCGCCGCTGATTTCTTCGTTAACGCCATCACCAATGTCATTGCGATTACTCCAGGTGAGAGTCATGGCACGAACGCCCAGCTCGTACAGGCAGCGCAGCGCTTCTAAACTGCCGTCAATAGCGCCGCCCTCTTCAATTGCCAAGAGAGTTGCAGCTTTATGGTTCAGTACGTCCGCAGCATCTGCTTTAGATTTAACAAGGAGCAGGTCAACACCTTCAGCTTGAACTTTTTTTACTTCCTGCAGGTATTTGTCCAGCAGGCAGAGAGTATAGCGCAGACCGCCATAGTAGCGGAATTCATGGGTGGGAACGAACATAGCCATGAATTGCAGGCCGCCGCCTAATTCAATAAGGCGTTTGATATCAAAGTGCTGCTCATTGCTGTACAAATCAGCGTTTTTCTTATACAGCTCAGTAAGGGTATCACAGTGACAATCGCAAATAAACATAATCTTTCTCCTTTATATCCAGTATAGCTTGTGAACGCTCAAGGGGGTGCATTACTGCTTGATTAAAATACTCGCTCAAGCTTTCAAAGAGCGGGACACGTTTATATAATTATAGCATTATTACGTAAATTTATAAAGCACTTGTTACATTTATAATTAAAATAAGCAAATTTAAAGATAGGTAAATTTAAAGATAGGTGTCCGCAGAGAATTTACTTTCTACAAAATCATAGCAGGTTATTCAGAAGGTCTTTATTGCTAGGTAATTAAAAATTTTGTTTTAGAGGAAGGCACACCGCAAATAAAAAAGACTCTGCAAAAGCAGAGTCTTTTAAAGAGATCAGATTTAAACGTTTAATTACCAACCGGTATAGTAGTAGAAGAAGGTCATACCGATGGTAACAGCCATAGCACCCATCATGGGGATTGCAGTACGTTTCACCAGGTCAAAGGAGGAAACTTCGCCCATGCCGGAGGATACAACGATAACTGCAGTGATAGGTGACAGGTTACGCATGATGGAAGCTGCGAAGTGCATCGGCAGCAGCATCAGTACGGGGTGGCAGCCAGTAGCAGCAGCAACTGCAGGAGTCAGAGCAGCAAACGCAAAGAACGGAGCGTTGCCGGAGCCCATAACGATTGCAGAGAAGCCGATGATAGCAACCATAACCAGCATCATGGACATAGGACCGAAGCCTAAGCCTTTACTGCCTTCGATCAGGGTATTAATGGTACCCATGGACAGCAGGCCTTGTGCGAAGGTTTGACCAGCGATGATCAGGGTAATAACGTTAGCCATTTGCATGCCTAAGCCATCAAAGAAGGTTTGGCAGTCGCCCATAACCTTTTTGCCGTCGCGCCATCTGATGTATTCGCAAACCATACCAATGAACAGGCCGATGAACATAGCCATAACGATGTTCATTTTAATGGTGGTGATCCACAGGGAGCTGAAGGAAAGGATCAGTGCCAGAGGAATAATAGGAAGAATAGCGTAGATACCAGGTGCAGTATCAGATTCGTCTCTAGTTACTTCTACTTCCATAGGTTTAACAACATGGCCGTCACGCTTGTCCATGTATTTTTGAGTGAAGTAATGGAGAGCACCAACTACTACGAAAGCGATAGCTACGATAGGAACTTGATAATGGCTCCAGTAAATTACAGGGTCAACGCCTGCAGTTTCCGCGGAGAGGATAGTACCAGTATCACTGGGGCTCCAGTCAAAGCAGAGGGTAGTAGCAACTGCTGCAGTAGCAGACAGGCGGCTTACGCCTAAGCCTAACAGGATGGGGAACATGGTAACCATCAGCAGCATTGCCAGGCCGGAAGCACTGTTGATGCAGAGACCAATCAGCATACCAACAATCCAGGTACCAGAAAGAACCAGATAGGGGGATTTTAAAGCTAAAAGGGGTTTTATGGTCAGACGAACCAGAGCACGGGATGCACCAATTTTATCCATATAACGTGCGAATGCACCTACGGACATAATGTTCAGACCAAGTTTGCCTACATTGGAGCTCATAGCGGAACGCATAAACTCAAATGCGTCAAAAATTACAGAACCGGTAGTAGCTTTAGGTCCAAGAATGTGACCATAGCCAAGGAGAACAGCAAGATACATCAAAATCATGCCGCCTAAGATAAGTACCGGTTGCGGTTTGTACTTTTTGTAGATCATGTAACCTACCCAAAAAGTAACGACTGCGGAAATAACAACACCCATTTGCAACATCCTTTCTGTTTTTAGTTTCGCAAATCTGATGAAACCATTATATCATAGAACGGTGTGTGCAACAATATAAGAATCTAGCTTTGTCCGCCAATAAGAGAAGAAAATAATTACAAAATTAAAAATATTATAAAATCAGTTCAATGTCCTTGTGTAGTAGACAATACTTGTACAATGTGTCGAATATAGAGGTTTTGGATTGCTTTATAGCGACCAATGCCATTTAGGTGACCTTCTGTTGTTATTCCTAAGGATTCAATCTGTGTTTTCCAGCTTTCAGGATCATCTCCATACATATCGTTATTGGCGTGATCGCCTGCAACTACCATTAAAGGATACATATGGACTTTAGTATAGCCACGTTTTTGTAAACTTTTCAGCACTGAATCTAAATTGGGAGCATCCTCATCCTCTACAGTGCCTACTAGTACAGGAAGCTGCATTGTATCGAAAATCTCCTGAAGCTTAGGATATGTATAACGGAAGGATTTGTTGTTGGGACGGGGGGAGCCATGCCCCATTAAAACAATACCTTCATTTTCTTGTAGTTTAGGAAAGCAGGTGGCCAGAGCTTCTGCGACTAGCTTGTAATCCTCATCATCGCAAATGAGGGGCTTGCCAATAGTCATATTCTTAAAGAAGCTGCTGTATTTTTCCTGCAGAACTAGTATCTTATGTTCAAACTCTTCGCCATGGAGCAGATGGGTTGGCTGCAAAAGTATTTCTTCGTAGCCTTTTTCCTTGAGCCGCTCCAGAATTTCTTCAACGCTGTTAACGCTGATGCCCTGTTCTAAAAGGCGTTTGCGGACAATAGCCGAGGTAAAGGCTCTGTATTGGTCATAGTCTGGAAATTTTTCGGCCAAAGCCTGTTCGATGCCGCCAATATCATGAGTACGTGTTTCTGCGAAGGTAGAGCCAAAGCTTATTACAACAAGTGCTTTAGTATTAGCCATAGAATAACCTCTTTCTTTAGAAATTTTATATTCTTATATTATCATTAAATTGGAGTTTGTGAGAGTGTTTTTGCAAAAAAAGCTCTGTATATTCAAAACATCCCCACCTGTTTAAGATGGGGATGTCATTATAAAATTTTTAAATTATTTTCCTTGGAGTGCATTCCAGGATTCAGTTGCTTTATCGACAAAGAGCTTTTGAACAGCTGCATTTTCGCCAAGGCCATGGAGATAGGTTTTAACCTTGAAGCCGTTTGCTTGCAGAATAGATTTGAAGGAGTCAGGTTCGTCACCAGCCATATCGTTATTAGCGTGGTCACCAGCAACCATCATCAGAGGCATCAGGGTTACATTTTTGATACCTTTTTCCTTAAGTTCAGGCATTACGGTTTCCAGATGAGGCCAGCCTTCAACGGAGAAGATATAAGCATTTTTGTAGCCCAGCTCTTCCAGACGGCTTTGCATTACAGAGTAGTATGCGTTAGCCGGATGGGGAGTGCCATGAGCCATAATCAGAACTGCATCTTTTTTACCCATTTTGGGGAATTGAGTGCTCAGTGCTTCCATAGTTGCAGTAATGTCATCTGCCTGGCCTTCCTGACCTTGCCAGTACATCAGGGGAGTACCCATGGACATTTTTTTGAAATCATTTTTATGGAGCTGGTAAACAGCGTCTTTGTAGTCGTATTCCATACCAGGGATAATATCAAGAGAGGTAAGTGCTACGCGGGTGTAGCCTTCTGCTTTCAGAGCAGCTAAAGCTTCTTCAGGAGTGGGATATACAATGCCTTCGTTGGCTTTAATACGGTCAATAATGATATGAGATGTAAATGCGGTTACAACCTTTACGCCAGGATGAGCTGCTTTGATAGCCTCTACAGTAGCATCAATGGTTTTTGCACGGGTATCCTTAAAGGTGGTACCAAAGCTCATAACCAGAATAGCGTCTTTGTTGGGCAGTTGTGCCATTGCTGCGTTCTCGTTGGTTTTAACACCAATTTCTGTAGCCATCAAGAGAGCAGGAGTAGGAGTTTTAACCTCTTCGCTCAAGGAATAAGCAGCGTGGGTGGTTGCTGCAGCGCCAAGCAGGGTAGCGCAGGTCATAGTCATAACTGCAAATTTTTTCAGGTTTTTCATTAAAAACACACTCCTTAATTTAAGAATGATACGAACTTGCTTATGATAGGAGTTACTGTAAAGGAATACAAACACCCTATTTCTTCTTATTATAATCAACGCTTTATAAGATGTCAATAGAAATGAGAATATTTCTGAATAAGATTGCAATTCTACTATAGAAATTGGCTATAAAGCGTGTAAACACTATGGTTTATGAGAAATATGGAGAAGATTTATCTATAAATTTATGCTGAAAATACAAAAAGCAGCTGTACATTTTATACAGCTGCTTTGAAAATAAATAGCTATTTCTTTTTAGTAAGCTGGGAAAGGAATTCCTTTTCTTGCCTCCCTTCAGGTAAGAACGTTATTTTTTGAGCTGAGCCTTAATACCTGCCAAGGTTTCGGGACTAATAATATGCTCAATGCGGCAGGCATCTTTTTCAGCAATATCCAAAGGTACGCCGAGAACTTCATTTATAAAGCGTGTGAGGGTAACATGGCGGTCGTAAACAGCTGTTGCCATTTTCAGACCTTCCTTAGTCAGCAGGATGCGTCCATCTGCTTCCATAATAATATAGTTATCACGTTTTAAAATGCTCATGGCACGGCTGATGCTGGCCTTGGTAAAGTCCATTTCAGCTGCAATATCTATGGAACGGACACTGCCGTTACGTTTGGTGAGAATAAGAATTGTTTCCAGATAGTTTTCGCCGGATTCTAAAAGGGACATGGCTTACCTCCGTGAGAGTTAGTTATTGTTAAGGCTTATTTTATCATATAAATCACTTATCGTCACTAGCCAAAATAGTGTATAATGGGATACGTATAATGGAGGTAAGCATATGCTTGAATTTATAAAGGAAGAAAAGAGTGTTTGGGAATTGCTTGGCTCTACCAAGCAGCCCATAGTTTTATATGGTATGGGCAATGGTGCGGATAAGATTATTGATTGGTGTGAAGCTCACAATGTTAAGATTAGTGGCATTTTTGCCAGTGATGAATTTGTGAGAGGTCAATTATTCCGCGGTTTTACAGTAGAAAAATATTCTGATATTATTGAACGTCTTGGACATGATATTTTGATAGTTATTGCCTTTGCCAGCGAAAGACCTGAGGTTTTGGCACGTTTTAGAGAGTTGGCGGCGGAGCATGATGTTGTTGCCCCTCATCTGCCCTTATTTAAGGAAGCGGAGCTGGTAAGCAAGGAATGGCTGGAACGTTATGGCAAGGAGCTGCAGTATGCATACGACAAGCTGGCAGATGATTTTTCACGTCAGGTTTTTGCGGATACCTTAAACTATAAATTAAGCGGAAAAATAAGCTATCTTTTTGCTTGTGAAACTCAGCGCCAGGATGATTTGCAGAGCATCTTTAGCTTTACGGACAAAGAAAATTATCTAGATTTAGGGGCCTACAATGGTGATACGGTGCTGGAGTTTTTGCAGCTTACTGATAATAAATGCAGCAGTATTGTGGCGGTAGAGCCCGACAGACGTAATTGCCGTAAGCTGCGTGCCCTTAAAGATGAGCTGGGGCTTGGCGACAGCTTTATGGTTCATGAGGCTGGTGTGTGGCAGGAAAGGACTGTTTTAAGCTTTTCTGACAGCGGTGGCAGACAGTCAACATTTATTGATGCGTCCAAGGCGGAGGTAAACGTAGACACAATTGATGCTTTTGCTGAAGGAAGAGCCATAAGCTATATTAAGATGGATGTAGAGGGTGCAGAGCTGCAGGCTCTGGAAGGCGGCAAAGCAACAATTAAGCAATTCGTGCCTAAGCTGTTTGTTGCGGCCTATCATTACGATGCAGACTTATTCCGACTGCCTATGGCGATTTGGAAGCTTGTGCCTGACTACAAAATATATCTACGGAAGCATCCCTATGTTCCTGCGTGGGAGCTAAATTTTCTGTGTGTAAAATAAGGCTGAGCCGTCAGCTGTAAATAGTTACTGCTTGTAAGAGCATCAGCCTGCTGTTGAGGTTGATGCTCTTTTCATTTTACTTTTTATCTATTGATGTAGTATAATAGAAAATTGAAGGACTATACCCTAAAGGAGGAAAAATTTGTGATTCGTAAAACATCTGCCATGGTTGAGGCTGGCATTTTAGCAGCGGTGGCCATTGTCATGGCTTTAATAAGCATGTATGTTCCGGTACTGGGAGCCTTTGTAAATTTTGTGTGGCCCCTGCCTCTGGTTATTTGCGGTATGCGTAATGGCCTAAAGTGGAGCATTATGATGCTTTTAGTAGCAACGATTATTATTGCTATGATTATCAGTCCCATTAATGCCTTTTTCCTGGCAGCTATTTTTGGTTTGCTCGGTCTTATATTAGGCGAATGTATGCGACGTAAATTCCCACCTATGAAAATGATGCTTTATGGCAGTGTTGGTGCTCTTATTGCACTGATGATAAATATTGCTTTGAGCTTTTTGGTGCTTGGCATTAACCCTGTGGAAATGATGTTTACCTCATTTAATGAGAGTCTGGTACAGCTGGCTGCTTATTATCGTGAGCATGGCATGTCTGAGGCAGATATTCAGAAGTCCATAGACGGTTACAAGGAAATGTTCCGTATGATGAAGATTATCATGCCTGGTGCATTCCTGATTTGTGCTCCTGTTTTGGCATTTATTAACTACATTGCGGCGAAAAAGATTTTAACTAAGCTTGGTGAAAGCTTTGAGGATTTCCCTCCCTTTACCATGCTGCAGGTTCCTGGCTGGGTACTGTGGCCCTATGGCTTATCCCTTTTGGCAGTAACCTATTTTTACGTTAATGATCCCAGTAGCTGGATGTATAATGTAGCAGTTAACATTCAAACAGTTTGCAGCTTTATGCTGGTATTCCAGGGAATTGTTCTGCTGTACTGGTTTGTGGATGTTCATAAAAAACCTCGCTGGTGGGCAAATTTGGGAACTGCCCTCATGTTTATCGTGCCTATTTTTTCACAGATTCTTGTCTATGTAGGCGCATTTGATATAGTCTTTGACTTCCGTAAGATTCGTTCCCAGCGTTTGAGATAACAAGAGGTGAACAGTATGTTCAGTAGATTTAATGGTAATATGAATTCACGGGTGGATACTAATATATTTTTGTTGGTTATTTTACTGCTGTCAATATTAGTATGCTATTTGCAGCCTAAGCTGATTATTCCTGCCTTAGTTATTGTTGGTGTGACCTATTACTTTGCAAGGCGTAATCTGATTAACAAGGAAATTTTCTTTAGCAGCTACCTTGATAATATTATCCGTAACATTGAACGTACCAATCATTTTGCTGTACGCAAGCTTGATGTTGGCATGGCAGTTTTTTCCAAGGATGGTAAGCTGCAATGGAAAAATGCTTTGTTTCAGGAATGGGTAGGCCAAAAGAACCTGGAGGGCAAAAAGCCTGAGGATATATTACCCCTTCAGGCAAATGCCTTTGAACTAATGCGTGTCAAGGATGGCGAAAAGATTATCCAGATTGATGATAAATACTTTAATATGAAGTATTGCAGTGTGGAAACTCAGGAACAGCGTACCTTTAAAAAGGGCGAAGAAACTTCCAGCAGCGGCCTGATGATTTATCTGACCAATATTACTGAGCTGGAGCTTTTGAAGCAGAAGTATAGTAATGATAAGCTTTGCTTGGCCTATGCCCGCTTTGATAACTACGAAGAGGTTATGCGAGGCTTATCTGAGACTAATATAGCTAACCTTAGTGGTGAGGTTAACGAGATGCTGACTAAATGGGTAGCATCCCAGCATGGCTTTATCTGCAGAATGAATAAAGAAAGCAGCTTGATGGGATTTAGCCATTCTTCTGTTATTGATATGATGGATAATAAATTTACCATTTTGGACTCCATTCGTGAGGTGCGCAGTGGTAATAAGATTCCTCCAACTATCAGTATAGGTGTGGCCTGTGATGGTGTGACTATGGAGGAGCTGATGCAGAACGCTAATAAGGCTCTGTATCTGGCGCTAGGACGCGGCGGCGACCAGGCTGTAGTGCTGAAGAACAAAAATACCCAGTTCTTTGGTGGTACTAGTACTGTATCAGCCAAGAGCACCCGTGTACGTGCCCGCATTGTAGCCCAGACCATTCATGAGCAGATTATGGCAGCTGACAGAGTTTTTGTTATGGGACATGTAAATGAGGATTATGATGCTATTGGCAGTACTATAGGTATGGCTAAGCTGGCCTTGTCTTCTAATAAGCCGACGGTTATTGTAACTAGTGGCCCCAATCCCTCCTATGACAAAATTAAAGAGGTTGTGGCAGGTGATAAGCTTGGTATGACTGATGCTGATAAAAGGTATCTGGAAATAATGGTTGAAGAGGAGGAAGCTCTCAAGCTTGTTACTCCTAAGAGTCTGCTGATTTTAGTAGACCATCATAGAGCTATTCTGGCAGCCAGCAAAAAGGTTTTGGAAGCTGTTAAGACCAAGATTATAGTTGACCATCATCGTCGTGCTGAAGATATTATCAGCGATACCGTTCTGCTGTATTTGGAGCCTTCTTCCTCATCCACCAGTGAGCTGGTAACCGAGCTTGTAGGCTACTATGATGATAGCCTGGACATTACTCCTGCAGAGGCAACAGCTCTTTATGCAGGTATTGTTTTGGATACCAAGAATTTCGCCGTTCAAACAGGCGAGCGTACCTTTGAGGCTGCTGCGCTTCTGCGTCGTAGTGGTGCTAATCCTAATCTGGTACGAGTACTCTTTAAGGACGATTTGGAATGGGTACAGAAAAAGGCAAGGCTTGTTGCCACTGCTAAGATGCCCTTCCCTGGTATGGCACTCTCTATATATAAGAATGCCGACCGTGATCAACAGTCTTCTGTACTTGCTGCGCAGACTGCGGATACCCTTATTACCATTAACGGTATTTCTGTAGGCGTGGCAATTGTAGAATATAAAGATGGTTCGTTGGGCGTAAGTGCCCGCAGTGATGGTACTGTCAACGTTCAGCGTATTATGGAAGAGCTGGGTGGTGGCGGACACCAGACTGTGGCAGGTGTGCAGATTGAAAACACACGTGCTAAGGATGTAGAACCGCAAATTATTGCATTAGCAAAAGAACAATTAGAGGAGCGAGATAACAATGAAAGTAATTCTGCTGCAAGATGTTAAAAGCTTAGGTAAAAAAGGTGATATTGTTGAAACTGCTGAGGGCTATGGCCGCAACTACCTGCTTCCCCGCAAATTAGCTAAGGAAGCTAACGCTGCTAACGTAAACCAAGCTAAGGCTGACAAGGCTACTGCTGCACATCGTGCTGCACAGGCTAAGGACGAGGCTGTTGTTTTGGGAGCTCAAGTAGAAAAGGTTGTAGTAACCATTAAAATGCGTTTAGGCGAAAACGGCAAAATGTTCGGTTCTGTAACCAGCAAGGATGTAGCTGAAGCTTTGATTAAGCAAACCGGCCTGAATATTGACCGCCGTAAAATTGAATTGAAGAACTCTGTTAAGAGTCTGGGCGAGTATACCGCTGTAGCTAAGCTGCATCCGGAAGTAACCTCTCAATTCAAAGTAATGGTAGTAGCTGAATAAAAAAAGTAAATAAAATTTGCTAGTTGATTAGACTTCGTGTTTTGCATAATTTGTAAAATGCGAGGTCTTTTCTTTATTTATATATAAACTTTATTGTTTATATGCTTTCAAAAAGTGTATTTGTATAAAACCGATTTGTCTTGCGGGGGGGTACAAAGGGTGTATACTATACGCGCATAGTGGCTATAAAGCGCAATAAGTAATAATGGAAATGAATATATTCCATTATGCTTTATAGCTTAGTAGTTTTAGAATTTTTATGATAATACAAATATGTGAAGGGAGAGTTTGTTGGTGGAAAAAATATCTAAAACAGCTATTTTATTAAGCGTAATGTCAATTTGTTGCTATTCTAATTGTTTTGCTGGTAATGTAATTACACAGGAACATCCTGATCCAGGTTTATATGATAGCATAAACAGATATGTTAGCATTAATGATGGGAATTCATATGATGATAATAGTGAAGGTTTAGATATACCTTTTAGCGGTAATACAGGCGATTATGTGATTAAAAATGGTGGTAGTATAACTCTTATTAAAAGTGGTACAAATGCATATGGTATTCGGGTATCAGAAGGTACTGTGGACGGTAAACCAGCAGCTACTAACTTAACAGTGGGTGGAACTATCAATATTAATATTGATAATAGTGCTTATGATAAAAAAGGTGATAAGGTTTTTGGTGTATGGAAATATGGTGGATATGTTCCCTTTCCGGACGCGGTCCAGCCAGAAGACCAAGGTGGCAGTATTGTCCTTAATAATACAAATATTTCCTTGATTGGTAAGGGGTCAGCATATGGATTGTTAGCTGGTAGCGATTTTGATGGTAATAGTGCAGGCGGTGGCCGTATTGTTGTTAATGGAGATTTAAATGTCAATGCAACAACTCTTGATAAGGTTGGTTCATATAGCATGGGCAAAACATTTGGTGCAGCAGCTGTTGAAGGTACTATTGAATTAAATGGCAATAACAGTGTTTTCAATGTTAAGGCAGAAAAAAGTGATGGCTACAATAATCATGAAGTAGCCGGACTTTATACTACTTCAGGTGGTACTGTTACATCAGCAGAAAATGCTGTAGTTACATTAAATGTACAAAATAATAGTAAAAATCATAATATAATTTATGGTATTAGCAGTGGCTACTATGACCAAGTTTATACAGATTATCAAGGCAAAAGTGGTGTTGATTTAAAGGGTAAAACAATTATAAATTTAAAATCTGAGCAGGGTAGAGCAATAGGAATACATTCATCATTTAAGGCTGTTTCTAAACTAAATAATGTTGCGATAAACTTCTTTAGTGATGAAAAGGACTTGGCTGCTTATAGAGTTGGGTTGACTACACAGTCAGACGGAATTATTGATGTTGAATCGTTGTATATTGGTACTGGCGTATCTGATGTTCAAAATCCAAATAAAATTATTGCATTGCAAAATGGATATTATCAACTTGAAGGTAAAATGGTTGAACATGCTTCATTACAAAATTTCTTAAATGAAAAAGGATACAAAGGTTCCGGCACCATTACTGTAAACAAAGATGGTAAAGGTGAAGTACAGATTAGAGGTAAGGTTGATTCTGATAATAAAGGAACCATTGATGTTAATATGACAAGCAAGACTTCATATTTATATAGTAATACTAAGATTGGAAGTAATGGTGGTACTATTAATATTGCTCTTGCTAATGGTGCAAGATGGATTAATGTTCAAGACACCGAAGATGATTCCAGCGTGTTAACTAATTTAACCTTGTCCAATGGTGGTAAAATTGATATGACTGATACTGTGTACACTGATGTAGCGGCGCATAAGTACCAAGATATTGTTATCAAGAATAATTTTAGTGGTAATGGCGGTTCTATTCATATGGATATTGACGCTGCTACTAATGTAAATAATAGTGACCGTGTTTATGTAGATGGTACTCATAGTGGTGAACACTATATTACATTGAATAATGTAGGTGTCAATAATGAAGGTGCGGCTGGAACCGTTCTGGTAAGCGTTAAGGATGAACAAGGCACCTTTAAGGCTAATGATAGTGAGGGTACCTTATATTGGAATAAATACAAACTGAACATCAAGGACAGTGAAACAGAAAATTACACTAAAGACTGGTACTTGGAAAAGGTTGAGATTGTTAATCCTGGCGACAAGCCTACTGCTGGCGTAGATACTGTTCTGTCCGTAAACTCCCTGAACTATCACACCTGGCGTACTGAAAATGACAAGCTACTGCAACGTATGGGCGAGCTGCGTCATAACGGCGAGGAAGAAAAAGGTGCGTGGTTCCGTGTTAAGGGCAGCAAGATTGGTTACGACGGCGGCTTTGAGAACAAGTATACTACATATGAATTAGGTTATGACGAAGTGACTAAGCGCACTGAAGATGTAGTTCGTTATCAAGGTGCAGCACTGAGCTATGTAGATGGAAAGAGCAGCTACAACAGTGGTAGTGGTGACAACCATGGTAAGTCCATTGGTTTCTACACCACTGAGCAATACAGTAAAGGCCATTACCTTGATTTAGTGTTCAAGATTAGCAATATGGATAATGACTTTAAGGTGTTCGATACTAAAGGTAACGAGATTACTGGTGAGTATGATAACACTGGTGTATCCATTAGTGCAGAGTATGGTAGAAAGAATGACTTGGACCATGGTTGGTACATTGAGCCTCAAGCACAACTGACCTTAGGCTACATGGGTGGAGCTAAGTATGAAACCAGTAATGGTATTTTTGTAGACCAAAGCGGTATTAAGAGTGCACTGGGACGCATTGGCTTTAACATTGGCAAGAAAATTGGCGAAAAAGGCATTGTATATGCTAAAGCAAACCTGCTCCATGAGTTTGGCGGTGGCTATGACGTAGAAATGCGAGCAGCAGATGGCAGTTTGACCATGAGCAACACCTATAACGACACCTGGTTTGAGTACGGCGTAGGCGTAGCAATGGCAACTGGCGACAACAGCAACATCTACTTTGACGTAGAGCGCAGCACCGGCAGTGACTTCTACAAGGATTGGCAATGGAACGCAGGTATGCGTTGGAACTTCTAAGAAGAAAGATTATCTAAATAAAAATACAAAAATAAATATTGATTTGTGATTGAACATCACGTTTTACACTATTTGTGAAACGTGATGTTTTTTATTTGCCTTTTTCCAATAAACAGTTTCATGTTTTGCTCAATATATTAAGAACTGCAAAACAGCAATGTCTTGCGGGGGGGTACAAATGTGTTATGATACAAGTGAATTTTAAGGGAAAATTACGTGTACAAATAATTTGGTGAGTTCTAAGCACCTATATGCAGCGTGTTTTTCCAAAAAATTATTTTCTCTTTAGTTAACATTAATAAGAATCATTTGAAAGAAGGCGGTTTGATGAAAAAAAGAGAAAAATTGTTAGCGGCTTTAGTTTTGGGTAGTTTGATGCAGATGAGCGTATGTTATGCAGGTAACTACAACAATCAAAGTAATGTTATTGGTGAAAATATTACTTTTGGTAAAATGGAAGTTGGAAAATATTCCCCAGAAAATATTACTATAGGTGATGAAAATACAAAAAATATTACTATTGGTAGCAGTAATTTAGGAGATTATGATGCTGCGTTGCAAATTAATGATCCAATTTTAGCCAATTCACAAGGGTCACATAATGTAACATTGAATGCAGAAAACATAAATATTGTCGGCGGTAAAGGTGTTGTAATGGGTGGACAGAGAGAATCTGATTCAACAATGGTAACCGTTATAGGTAAAAATTTTACTGTTGATAGTAAAGCAAAATATGGTGGTTTGAGTGCTGAAGGATATGGTTCAGTAGTTATTGGATCTGATAAAAATTGGTTAGATACAGTTACTGTAAAAGGTGGACAAGGATTTTCAGCAGGGTTTGTTGGTTCAGGAATGGCTGAAGATCGTGTAATAGAGATATATTCTAAAAATGTTCTTTTTGATAGTACAGAGGCTAACAAATCTAATGGAACAGCTTTTTCCAATCATGATTCTAATGTTGTAATTAATGCTGACACTATTACTATCCAAGGTAAGAAAACTGAATTTAATAACGATGGTGTTGTTGAAGTACATGGTTCACAGACTGATTTTAATGCCCAAAATATTAATATAATAGCAAACAAAGAAAAAAGTGTTGAAAAAGAAAAAAATAAATTGTTTGCAATTATGGCTACAGATGGACTTCCTGGACCAAATGTAAAAACATATACATTAAATTTAAAGGCTGCTGAAAAATTAAATATTGATGGTAATGTTTTGTTGGATAAATTTGGTACAACCAATATGGTTGGTAAGGAAGTTGTTATAACGGGTACAAATATTGATACACATGACTCTGATGGCAATCATGGCAGTGCTATCAACCTTTGGGGTAAATCTAAACTTAATTTGGGAACAGAAAACGCAAAGGCTGGGTCTGTAACTATTAGTAGTGCTGGTAAATTTGGTGTTTTATTAGGAAGAGATAATAATTCTAGTGATTCTAACTACGCAGCGACTCTGAATGGCAATATAGAAGGGTTGTTTAGTGTAACTGCTAAGGCTGCTGAAGGTTGTGGAATTAGTGTACAAGATAAAGGGCTTGTAGATATCAAAACAGGTTCCATGCTTATTGATGCTAATAGTTTTGGATTACACCTTGACAATGGCTCAATGAAAATTGATTCTAAAGATGGTGTTGTAATTAATTCTGATGGTGTGGGTATCAGAGGTAAGGGTTCTGGTAATTTATTGAAAGTGGATTCTGGTTCTGACATTGTAATTAATTCTAAAAAAGCTGGCATTTATAATGAAAATGGTATTACAACTAATCTGGCATCACAAAATAATATTATAATCAAATCTACAGATGAGTTAAATTACAATGATACTGAGAAAGCTGCTGTATATATTAAAGGACATCCTTATGGTGGTGAGCCTGTTGTAAATTTAACGGCGGAAAAAGGCGTTGTTTCTATTGACGTTGCTAATAAAGGTGTATGGGTATCTGCTAAGGGTGGCGTTGTTAATATTAATGGCGCATTACAGATTATTACTACTAAGGATGATAATGAGGATGATTTTGCACTAGCTGCTGGTGGTGATGGCTGGGATGGTGATAAATATTCTGATACAAGAGGTACCATTAATGTTACGTTAAATGGTAGCTATGATAGTATTGTAAAAAATGATATTGTTGCTTCAGATAAAGGCGTAATTAATATCGGCAGGGATGCTAGTTATGCTGGAAAGTTAAATATAGAAGGTAATATTTTAGCTGGCGCAGGAATGTATTCCAAAGGTACAGTTACTGTAGATTTTGGTAATAAAGGTTTATTTATTGGTATAGCCGATGATTACCGTAATAAAATTAATTCTAAATTGTTAGACGAACCAATTCTTGATGCTGGCGTTATCGACTTAACCTTCGGTGAAGGCTCTACCTGGAATATGACTGGCGATAGCTGTATGAATAACTTAGTAGCTAATAAGTCTACTATTGATATGACAGCTGACAATAAAGCTTTTAGCTCTTTACATACCAACAAATTTGCTGGTGATGGCAACACTATTAAAATGGACATTGACGCTTCTAGCAACGTTGACAACAGTGACCGTGTTTATGTAGATGGTGTTCATGAAGGCGTTCATTATATTACATTGGATAATGTTGCTACAGATGGCACCTTTGATGGTGCAGAGGGTACTGTTTTAGTTAGCGTTAAGGATGAAAAGGGCGAGTTTAAGGCTAACGATAGCGAGGGAACTTTATATTGGAACAAATATGATTTGGCTAAGTATGAAGAGGATAATGGTGATACTGTTACTAATGGCTATACTACTGATTGGTATTTGAAGGATGTTAGCAAGGTTAACAAGCCTACTACTGGCGTAGATACTGTTCTGTCCGTAAACTCCCTGAACTACCACACATGGCGTACAGAAAATGACAAGCTACTGCAACGTATGGGCGAGCTGCGTCATAACGGCGAGGAAGAAAAAGGTGCGTGGTTCCGTGTTAAGGGCAGCAAGATTGGTTACGACGGCGGCTTTGAGAACAAGTATACTACATATGAATTAGGTTATGACGAAGTGACTAAGCGCACTGAAGATGTAGTTCGTTATCAAGGTGCAGCACTGAGCTATGTAGATGGAAAGAGCAGCTACAACAGTGGTAGTGGTGACAACCATGGTAAGTCCATTGGTTTCTACACCACTGAGCAATACAGTAAAGGCCATTACCTTGATTTAGTGTTCAAGATTAGCAATATGGATAATGACTTTAAGGTGTTCGATACTAAAGGTAACGAGATTACTGGTGAGTATGATAACACTGGTGTATCCATTAGTGCAGAGTATGGTAGAAAGAATGACTTGGACCATGGTTGGTACATTGAGCCTCAAGCACAACTGACCTTAGGCTACATGGGTGGAGCTAAGTATGAAACCAGTAATGGTATTTTTGTAGACCAAAGCGGTATTAAGAGTGCACTGGGACGCATTGGCTTTAACATTGGCAAGAAAATTGGCGAAAAAGGCATTGTATATGCTAAAGCAAACCTGCTCCATGAGTTTGGCGGTGGCTATGACGTAGAAATGCGAGCAGCAGATGGCAGTTTGACCATGAGCAACACCTATAACGACACCTGGTTTGAGTACGGCGTAGGCGTAGCAATGGCAACTGGCGACAACAGCAACATCTACTTTGACGTAGAGCGCAGCACCGGCAGTGACTTCTACAAGGATTGGCAATGGAACGCAGGTATGCGTTGGAATTTCTAAGTAAAGTATCATTTTTGTAGAGCATTGATTTGAAAAGCTGTGAGTAGAATATAAATCTACCCACAGCTTTTCTTTGTTTCGTCAATATAGTATAATGTAAAGAGTAATAGCCATGAATTTATATGGCGTATTTAGTAATGATGAGTTATAAAGGAGTCATATAATCATGATGCAGGATAGAGTACCGCCTCAAAATATAGAAGCAGAGCAATGTGTACTAAGTGCAATGCTTTTGGATAGAGAGGCTATTGTCAAGGCTACAGAAATCCTCACCAGCAGTGATTTTTATCGTGAGGCGCACCGTGTAATCTTTAATGCTATGCTGGAGCTTTATAATAAGAATGAAGCTGTGGACATGGTAACGGTAACGGAGATTCTGCGTCGCGACAGCAAGCTGGAGGATATTGGAGGCATTGCCTATATCACTGGTCTGGCCAATGCTGTGCCTACAGCTGCTAATGTGAAGTATCATGCTGAAATAGTGGCAGAAAAATCAGTTCTGCGTCAGCTGGTCCGTGTTTCGACTGAAATTGCAACCATGGGCTATGAAGCTAATGATGATGTTGGCGTGCTTTTGGATACTGCAGAAAGCCGTATTCTGGAGATTTCCAACCGCAAGAAGAAGGCTGATTTTACTCCCATTAGTGATGTGCTGATGGATTCTGTACAGAATTTGGAAAAACTGCTGAACAATAAGGGCGGCCTGACAGGTCTGCCAACAGGCTTTATTGACTTGGATAAGCTGACTAGCGGTTTGCAGCCTTCAGATTTTATTATTTTGGCAGCGCGTCCTTCTATGGGTAAAACTGCCTTGGCGCTGAATATCGTACAGAATGTTGCTTTGCGTGCCCATAAGAAGATTGGCGGTGAGCCTAGAAGTGTTGCCTTCTTTAGTCTGGAAATGAGCAAGGAACAGCTTGTTAGCCGTATGCTTTGTGCTGAGGCAAGCATTGACAGTCAGCGTTTAAGAGTAGGCGAGCTGGGCGACAATGATTGGGATGCTTTGTGGACGGCCTGTGATGCCATGAGTAAGGCTAAGATATATATTGACGATACAGCAGGTATTACTGCTATGGAAATGCGCAGTCGTGCCCGTCGTCTTAAGGCTGAGCATGGTCTTGACCTTATCGTTGTTGACTATTTGCAGCTGATGCAGGGCAGCGGCAAGCGCAGTGGTTCTGGTGACCGTCAACAGGAGGTTTCTGAAATTTCCCGCTCACTGAAGGCTTTGGCTCGTGAGCTAAATGTTCCTGTTATTTCTCTGTCACAGCTGAGCCGCAGCGTAGAAAGCAGAAATATTAAGCGTCCAATGCTTAGTGACCTGCGTGAATCAGGCTCTCTGGAGCAGGATGCAGATATCGTAGCTTTTTTATATCGTGAGGACTACTACGATAAAGAAACAGAAAACAAGCATACAGAGCTTATTATTGCTAAACACCGTAATGGTCCGGTGGATACAGTAAACCTGTTCTTCCACAAGCAATATACCAAGTTTGCTGATATGACTAATCGCGAAGGTTAATTTTTGTTATAGCTTTTGAAAATTTGAGGGGACAGCTCCGGATTTATGTCTGGAACTGTCCCTTTTTGGTAGTGAAAGGACGTGAAGTGATGCAGATAGAAAGCTTTAAGACTGCAGATATAGAGGAGGCGGCCCGACTTACCTTTGATGTGTGGGGTGATGAGCTTCAGGATGAAAGTATTAGGTTCAGACATTTTATGTACGAGGCTATGGTACGTTACTATTGCCGAAGTACGGATTATTCTTTTAAGATTGTAGATGATGAGGCTAGAATGCAGGCCTTTTTGTTGGCTGCTAAGGCTGGCGAGCGCAATCACAGTGGTGAATGGTTTCTGCGTCAGGTATATAAATTTTCTCAAAGGGAGCGTCAGCTGGCACAGGGTTATTTGCGCTACCTGCATTACAATGGTGACCAGATGCTTAAAAGGGCGGACAGCGATGATTTGCTGCTGTGCCTGTTCTTGAGTAAAGTAAGCGGCGGTGGGAAAAGCCTTTTACAGAACGTAGAGCTGAAGGCTAAGGAAACGGGTATTAGAAAAATGCTGCTTTGGGCTGATGCAACCTGTGATTATGATTATTATCTGCGTCGAGGTTTTAATCAGGCTGACACCTTTACTAACGAGGTATTGCCTGCTATGGGTAAACTGCCTACAATAGTGTATAGCAAAGAGGTAAATTTGTAATAAATATGTGAAAAAATTCCGAACATTTAGTTATAATCAATTAAAATCATTCGAACCTATTGCTAGAGAAAAAGGAAAATGCTATTATAATAAAGGATGGAATATAAATATTTTTGTGGTAAATTTTAGTTTTTTAGATATTTATTCAAATTAAAGAAATCATCCGAGGAGGAATACAAAATGATTGACCGTTATACTCATCCTGAAATGGGTAATATCTGGACCTTAGAGAATGAATTCCGAACAATGCTTAAGGTAGAAATTTTGGCCTGCGAAGCTATGAACAAGCTTGGCAATGTTCCTGATGATGCCCTAAAGGATATTCAGGAAAAGGCAGATTTTCGCCTGGAGCGTGTAAAGGAGATTGAAGCAGTTACTAACCATGATATAATTGCTTTTCTGACTAATGTTGCGGAATATGTTGGTGATGCCTCTAAATATATTCATAAGGGATTGACCTCTAGTGACGTTAAGGATACTGCGTTGTGCTATATGACAGTACAGGCAGCAGATTTGCTGATGCAGCATTTGGAAAGATTCCACAGTGTGCTGAAGCGTCGCGCTGCGGAGTTTAAACATACCGTTATGATTGGTCGCACCCACGGCATTCATGCAGAGCCAATGACCTTTGGCATGAAGTTCCTGTTGTGGATGGCTGAAACAGAACGTAATATGGAGCGTTTGGCACAGGCTCGTAAGCTGATGGCTGTTGGCAAAATGTCCGGTGCTGTTGGTACTTATTCTAATATTGACCCATTCGTAGAGCAATATGTTTGCGAAAAGCTTGGTCTGACTCCGGTTCGTCTGGCAACTCAGGTTATTCAGCGCGACCGTCATGCTCATTTCCTGACTACTCTTGCAATTATTGGTTCTTCTTTAGATAAAATGGCAACAGAAATCCGCAACCTGCAGCGTACTGATATTCGTGAGGCTGAGGAATTCTTTGCTCCTGGTCAAAAGGGCTCTTCTGCTATGCCCCATAAGCGTAATCCTATTACCTGCGAAAAGATTTCCGGTATGGCACGTCTGCTGCGCGGCTATGCTGTAGCAGGCTTGGAGGATGTGGCTTTGTGGCATGAGCGCGATATTTCTCACTCTTCTGTAGAGCGTGTTATTCTTCCCGATGCTACTATTGCTCTTGACCATATGCTGAGAAAGTTCATCAATATTATCGACAAGCTGCTTGTATATCCTGATGCTATGCTGGCAAATCTTAATAAAACCGGTGGTCTGATTTTCAGCCAAAACCTGCTTATTGCTCTTGTTACTAAGGGCGTGCTGCGTGAGGATGCCTATAAATGGGTACAGCGCAATGCTATGGCTCGTTGGCTGGAGGGTGCTGATTTTAAGACCAATGTTGAGCATGACCCGGATATTAAAAAATATCTCACTGATGCAGAAATTGAAGCTTGCTTTGATCCTCAGCCTATGCTGAGAAACGTTGATTTGATTTTTGCTAGATTTGGTTTATAAGTAAGGAGAGACAAATTATGTCATCTGTAGTAGTATTAGGCGCTCAATGGGGCGATGAGGGAAAAGGCAAAATCGTCGATTATTTAGCACAAAAGGCTGATGCTGTTGTTCGTTACAGCGGCGGCTCCAATGCTGGCCATACTGTTGTTGTTAATAATGTAAATTACAAGCTGCGTCTGTTGCCGTCAGGCGTGCTCTTTAAGGATAAAGTAAACGTTTTAGGCAATGGCGTTGTTATTAATCCTGGAGTTGTGCTGGCAGAGATTGAAGGTATGAAGGAAAAGGGGATATCCTGTGATAATCTGGTAATTTCCAATCGTGCTCATGTTGTTCTGCCGTATCACTGGCGCTTGGATGAGCTGCAGGAGGAGGCCTTAGGTGACCATAAAATTGGTACTACTAAGGGTGGTATTGGCCCCTGCTATATGGATAAGATTGCTCGTACAGGCATCCGCATCTGTGATTTGATGGAGCCTGATACCTTTGCTGAAAAGCTGAAAGCTAATCTTGCTGCCAAAAATGAGATTCTAACCAAGATTTATGGCGCAGAACCCTTTGACTATGATACTGTCCTGAAAGAGTATTTGGGCTATGCTGAAGAGCTGCGTCCCTATGTTGCTGATACTGGCGTAGTTTTGGAAAAAATCTTTGAGGCGGAAAAGAATGTTCTGTTTGAAGGTGCTCAGGCAACCTTCCTGGATATTGACCATGGCACCTATCCCTATGTAACCAGCTCCAACCCTACTGCTGGTAATGCTGCTACCGGCAGTGGCATCGGCCCTCGCTACATTGACCATGTAGTTGGTGTAGTAAAGGCTTATACTACTCGTGTAGGCGAAGGTCCCTTCATTACTGAGTTGCTTGATACTGATGGTCCTGGTCATCAGATTCGTGAAACTGGTCACGAATATGGTACTGTAACAGGTCGTCCTCGTCGCTGTGGCTGGCTTGATGCATTTATGCTCCGTTACAGTGCTCGTCTAAACAGCATTGACTACCTGGCAATTACTCGTCTTGATATTCTTGACCATATGCCTAAAATCAAAATGTGTGTAGGCTATAAGATTGGTGATGAAGTAATTGACCGTATTCCCGCCAGCCTTAAGGTAATGGCACAGGTTGAGCCTATTTACGAAGAGTTTGATGGTTGGATGACAGATATTTCCGCTATACGTTACTATGAAGATCTGCCGGAAAATGCCAAGAAATACTTGGAGCGCTTAAGTCAGGTTGCTGGTGTAGAACTGGGAATCGTTTCTGTTGGTCCTAACCGTGAGCAGACCATCGTGCTTCATGAGCTGCTTGTAAGAACTGGTTCTGACCCTGCAAAAAAATAAAAAATATTTCTAAAAAGTATTGACAAATGCTTTTTTAGTAAGTATAATATTATTGTTGTCGTGATGACAACTGATGATAGATTCGTGATCCACTAGCTCAGTCGGTAGAGCACCTGACTTTTAATCAGGGTGTCCCGCGTTCGAGTCGCGGGTGGATCACCATGGGGTATTCAGCGCTGGAACTTAGTTCCAGCGCTTTTTATTTATAGACGCAGGATAATAACCCTCTTTTTTCGTTGGAACTCCTAGACGTACTTCTAGTACGCCTTCGTCGTTCCGCCTCAAATCAGGGTTATTCTTCTGCGTCTGTTTTTGTATAGAAGGTAAGCCGTAGTTGCATTTCCCGGCATTTAAGGCACGTTGCTCTTTTAGTCTGCGTCAGCAAGCAGCAGTAAAGCTTTTTGCCACACTTTTTTTACGTAAAAGCAGATACATTTGCAGGCAGTCAAAGAGAAGCAGATACTTATAAACCATATCTACACAAACTTTTCCACACCGTCTTCCACAGCTCCAATAATCCTTATAAAAGATATTGTGTCTATTTACTAAACTGCACACAATATCTGTGGATAAGTAGGGGGAAGATATGGATTTTTTCACAAAGTTATGCACACTGTGGATAACTTTAGGCATATTTTGTGGATAACTGTGGAAAACTTACTCCTTTTATTGTGAATATGATATAATGAGCTTGTATTGGGAAATGATGATATCTCATAAACAAATCTGAAGAAGAGCGTTTATATTAGGCTTGTATTATCAAGATATGACTTAGGCTCGTAATTATTACAGAAAGGAAGCATTCTCTTAATATTATTTGGGAGAATTAGAAGAAGTTATGCTGAAGAAGATTTTGGCGACTGTCATTCTTATGGCGGCCTTTATTGCATTTTTAGTAGTTTTTGGCGGTATTGCTATTATTGATATTAGTATCAAGCTAATGTGGCTGGCTTTTTCCGCTATTATGGCCTTTGCTTTTAATAGTCTGGGACGGGATTTTTATTTGGATAATGTCAATAAGCTTTTGGCAAAGCAGATGCTTTTAGACGGAACCGTTACAGTTAACGAGGCTCCAATAATCAAGACGGATAGGATTATTCTTTATAATCTTTCCTGGCGTGACGCGCAGGGCGAAGAGCGCCTCTTTGTCCATGAGGTGGAAATAAGAGCCAGTATTGTACAGGTTATTTTAAGCTTTTTTAAGAAGGAAAGATTTGCAGAGCTTTTGAAGGTTGTGCAGGAAATTATCCTGCGCCAGCCTCATTTAAAGTTGAATTATACATTGGACCAACGCAGATTGCTGCCTCAGTATGTAGATGATTTTAGGACTGAGACAGTTGAAGCAGCTGAAGCAGCCGTAGCTGCAGGTCTTAATAGTCCTGCCTTGGAGCATTTGAAGCTTTATCTTGAACGGGGTGTTTTTGACCTTACGATTAATGATAATACAGTCCGTTTAGAAAATATTAACGGTATTTGGCGTAATGACCCTGTAGTAGAGTACTATTTGAGTTGTCAGCTAGAGGACGAAAATATTAGCCTGCAAAATCAAAACAACTGTAACCGTTTCCTGATCAGAGCAGCTAAAATATCTTTGCGTAAGGCTTGGAGTATTGTATCACCTTTGGCAGGCTTGGATAAGTTTGAGCTGGCGGACGGCGAGATATCTGATGTCAGAGTCCAGCTGGAGCGCAGGTCTAAGGACTGGGCTATAGGTTCCCTAAGCTGGAATTTAAGTGATCTTTCGTTGCAAAGGGGAAGTCTGCTGCTAGAGGATTTGGACGGTAAGTTTCTTAGCGAGGATTTGCACAGCTTTGTCATTAAACGTCTGGAAATGAAGGTTTATAGCCATACCTTACGTGTAGATGGAATAATTAACAGAGCTGCAGGAAATAGTAAGGATTTCCAATATGACTTAAAGCTGCGTAGTGATAGATTGCTTTTGAAGAATGGTATGGAAATCAACATTTTTGATGGTTTTCATATTAAAGGCAGTGTAAATCAATTAGACGATGATACGGAGCTGCTGCTTAAGGTGATGGGAATGCTGCGTCTAGATTTTCCTGACAGCAAATCAGTTTGTGTAGAGAATTTTGATGGCAGTTGTGTGCTGCGTGATAGGGTAATTTACAGCCAGGGAATGATGTGCCTAGTAAATGGCAAGCCCATTACTATTGTTTCTGGAAATATGGATTTGACCAGCGGCGATTATGAATTGCAGCTTAGAGGTGAGGGACTGGATGTTAAGCTGCTGACAGATCAGCCTGTAAGTGGTTCTACCTTTGTAGAGCTTTTAGTGAAGGGCAATCAGGCAGACTGTATTCCTACTGTTGAGGGCTGCTATAGGATTAATGATATAGCATATCGCGGTTTACCTTTAAGCTCCATTTATGGAAGCTTAAGCTATACTAAAAAGGGGCTGAAGCTTACGAATAATTACTGGGAGATTATGAACATGAGTATTCCAGTGAAATGTACCTGGTCCGATAATGCAGTACATATTAATTGGGGTGACAGCCTTAAGAGATTGGCTGGCGAAAGTACCTTGGCCAAAACCTGGCAGAAAATTAAGGAACGCTTTTAGCCAGTTGACTTGCAGATGCATTAATGGTAAAATCATAGTTAGCGTAAGCTAACTAAATAGGAGGTTTATATGGAACAAAATATTATTATTGCCTTTCTAATGACCATGATTGCAGGTCTTAGTACAGGTGTAGGCAGTATTATTGCCTTCGCTACTAAGCAGACCAATAAAAAGTTTTTGTCTATCAGTCTGGGTTTTTCTGCCGGTGTGATGATTTATATTTCTATGATTGAGATTTTTGCTGATGCTAAGGCTACTCTTATAGAACAGCTTGGTGAGCAGCAAGGCAGCTGGCTAACCGTAATATCATTCTTTGGTGGTATGCTGCTTATTGCTATGATTGACAAGCTGCTGCCGGAGGAGGAGAATCCCCACGATGTTAAGCTAGTTGCAGCAGAGGAGGAGAAGCATAAGGATACTTTTAAGCTTCTAAGAACAGGTACCTTTACGGCAATTGCTATTGCTGTACATAATTTTCCTGAAGGTTTGGCAACCTTTATTTCGGCTTTGCAAAATCCGACTATGGCAATTCCCATTGTAGTAGCCATTGCTATCCACAATATTCCTGAGGGTATAGCTGTTTCTGTACCTATTTTTTTTGCTACAGGATCTAAGAAAAAGGCGTTTATGTATTCCTTTATGTCCGGCTTGGCAGAGCCTGTGGGAGCTTTAGTTGGCTGGCTTGTACTGATGCCGATTATGAATGATATTATCTTTGGCATCATCTTTGCTGCTGTAGGCGGTATTATGGTGTTTATTTCCTTTGACGAGCTCTTGCCTGCTGCTAGGGAATACGGCGAGCATCATTTATCTATTTATGGTCTGATTAGCGGCATGGCTGTTATGGCAGTTAGTCTGCTGCTTTTTGTGTAATAAGATGTTATATTGGTACGCTTAAAGACTGTAAAACGAAAATAATTCTATGACCGTAGCTGATATGTACCCAGAATCCTGGACACATTTCTTAATTATGCGAGGCATGTGGAT